>ENA-OPTB01000329-OPTB01000329.1-human-gut-metagenome-genome-assembly--contig:-NODE-329-length-48077-cov-5.782558_pt1 | contig 48077 bp, 50 predicted proteins | sample MGYA00241810_ERZ501911 | MGnify/ENA primary metagenome ERZ501911 (study PRJEB25962, sample SAMEA2042304) | human gut metagenome | biome: human gut; feature: human-associated habitat; material: faeces... | reverse complement strand
GATGATATTTTGACGGAAGAAACATTATAAAATTTGGAGTTGCTAACAGCGGACTGTTATGTTTCGCTGTTAGTAACTCGTTATCATCAAAACAAATTACAACAATGAAGTGTGACGATACATTCATATTGCAAGAAAAAGAAAAAGCTATTTTGCTATGTACCCGATGGCACATAGGTAGTAATGCTGAGATTGTGAATAATTGGATTGATATCTATATACAAGGCATGAAGGAGGGGGGACGTTTTTTTGCAGATATCAACAAAGCAATCTTTGTAGAACACCAGTTGGAAACAATATATCGTACAAAAATAGTTCATGCAGACAAAATTCTGTCCTGCTATCTCTTGGCACGACTACTCTCCTACAGTAACAATGTATTGTCGTTTGGGAGTATAACATGTAGAATTGACAGTGCATATGTTCAGCCTTTGATTAAAGAACTCAACAATAGCGTACGTTTTACGGCGGATGATTTTCTGATGCTAATAAATGATTATTTATCTCCATCATGGGTGTACCCCCAAAATGATTTGTCTGTTAAACTAATAGAGATAGCAAAAAAAAGTAACTTGCTCAGTACGAAATATAATGAAAGGTGTGCTCTCTTCATCAGCATATTGGAGGTAATAGCGAAGAAAGGCTATCATCATGATATTATTGGCTTCAAAAAGCTATTGTCGTTTATATGTATAGACGACAGAGAGCTAATCACTTATTTGAGATCCTACCACGTTTCAACAAGACAAGGGTGTTTTGAAATGCTCAATACAATGTTCAACTTTACAATACATATGGATGATGATAAAGACTTTATCAGTAAACGGCAAATTATTGAAGTTTTTGACACTGCAAAAGGCTCTACCCCCTCTCCTTTATGGAAAGATAAGGCTTTAGGTCTGACCAGTAGCATACCAACAAATAAGCTAAAAGAGTGGTGCGATATGATTATCAATGAAGATAAATGGCTTTATGATACTGATACAAGCTGGAAAGACAATATTGTTACACGATTTCGCAAAGCGGCTTTATGGATGAATATGATGATAACAAACGCCTCAACTGCCCAAATGGTCAGTTAGCCGCCCAACATTACCGATAAGAATAAAGATAATGAAACTCAATAAACTGATATTGCAAGAAAGTGAAATGGCAAGGAAGAATAACACAAATTCTGAACCATTTAGATGGATGGCGCATCATGTTGCTGAAATTTATATTTATCTGCTACCTAAGATAAATATAAATGAAAGTTCTAAGATTACATTAGAATTTGGGGCTTCCACACCTAATGACGTTTTTTTTGATGCAATGTTGGGGTGTACAAATGTTTTCATAGAAGACTTTGATTTCGTGGAATTTTATAAATCAGATACAATAAAACGTGATACGATGTTGGTTAATGAAATAACAAAGAACCTTATTCGTATATACAAAAGAAGAAATAATAGAGAAGAAGATATTCAAGTAATCCTTTCAACTGCTGAAAAAGTTGTAGCAACGGAATTTAATTTGGATATACCTATTAAAAGGTTACAAAAGAAAGGAAAAGATAAAAAAATAGAAGTACATCGGATTCTAAATAGTAAAGTTGGAGAGGCTTGGAAATGTATTGTCATTGAAACAGAGTCACCTTTCAATATAAGAGAAGTGTGGATGACCAATCTTCCTAATTTTTTAGATAGAACTGACTATTTTAATAAATTAGAACTCAAAGATGATAGATGCGTAATCTATAACAAATTAGGAAACGTATCATTTCAACTTCTATTTAATGAATAAAATCGGTAACAAACGGCTCAACTTCCCCAAAGGTTAGTTAGCCGCTAAACATTAGCATCAAGGTAAAAGTGAAGAAATAAGATTTGCCATGAATGAAATAAATGAAATTATCAATAATAAATTGGAAACATATCCTAGCGGATTTGGAGTCAATGATGTTGAAATATGGTTGAATGATATTCCTAAGATCCATTCTTTTTCCGTATTTGAACCTACATTTAACAGAGATAACTTGACTTCTGAAATGTGGTTTGCTCTGATGATTATTATTAGGAACAAATACATCGACGTATTAAAAACAACCACAGAGTACAACAATATTGATATTCCATTAGACAATTACCTGAAGCTGGAAGGAGATAATAATGCGATTCTAGATTTGTCAAATTTGAGTTACCTTACTAAAATAGAGCTTTATACATCAAAAAAGTGCGAAACAATCATTGTCCCAAAGCAATCCAAATTGGAGTTCTTAGAAATTATCAATTATCCCAAACTAAAAAAGATAGTAAATGCTGAGAACTGTACAGATTTAAAATTTTTATCTATTCGTAAATGTAGCCAATTTAGAGAGTTTGATTTTATTTCAAGATTAAATCAACTATCGGTATTGGATATATCTTTAAATAGGAACTTACCTCCTCTTAATTTCTTAGCAGATAACGATTCAATAAAAATATTACTGCTGATAGATACCAATGCTATAAAATTACAAGAAACAATGTATTGTTTGAGCCAGTTAAAGGGATTAAAGAATTTAGCTATTAAGACAAATAGATTTGAGTTGAAATCGCTTAGAGAAAAGTTGCCCAATTGCTGTGTCAATGGATATGAACCAATTAATAAAGAAAACAAAAGAACTAATTGTGATGCTAACAAGCAGCACACCGCCTAAAACGGAACGCTGCCAGACATTATCAACAAATTAATAAATTACAATTATGGACTTTATAAACAAACTTTTAGACGAAAATTACGATTGGGGCGATGAACGTATTGATGAAGACGTTTACGATGAACTGAGTGCCGAACTCATCATTGATTACTTAAAGAAACATGACTCGGAAATTCGCCAAATGCTGGCTTTAAGTTGGAATTTTGATAATCCCAAGAAAGTCATCCAATGGATTGTCGAGCAACCCGATACAGACAAAGGAACATGTCTGCTACTTTATTGGCGAATGGCTCCAGATTTCAGCAAACAGTTTGTAAACCGGAAGGAATGTGAAAATACTCACAGTTGGTATCTTGAAAATTATGACATCATACAAACACTTGAACGGAATTACACGGCAGGTTTTTACAAGAGCCAACACTACGCTTTCAATCCCCACTATGATTCATATCAAGATGGATACGACTGGACTGCAAGCTTAAATCCTTCGGAATTTAAGGTTCCCATTCCTCAAGATATGTTCACGCCTTTGGAGGGCATTGCATTAGATGTCCCTTCTTGGGAAGAAGGCATCCCTGAAGATTTGCAACCTGCAATGGATCGTTTGGCGGACTTAGTGGATGAATAATATGTTGATAACAAGCACCTGTGCTACCTAACGGCGGCAAGCTGCATTCCATTATGTATCTTAATAAAATTCAATATGATATATATTCGTAAACAAACTTCACAGGAAATTGCAAATATAACCTTAGTACAAGGAGAATCAATACAATTGTTTGGTACACAGGGCTATACTGTGAGTCAATTGCAATCCATTAATAAATTGCTTGGAATGAATGATTGTATGATATGTATTGATTGTGATTTAGGAATAAGTCAAGAAGATGAAGATTTGATATACAATCTCAATATTATTGAATTTTTAAGTAATGTACGGCATTTACTTGTCTCCAACTTTCCGCATAAAGCAGAATTGGATTCTATTGATTTTGTTCAATATACTCCATTACTGCAAAGTCTTTCAATTTTAGGTCTGATTAAAAGAAGCATATCATTGCAGAGCCTGCAAGAGTTAAAGTTCTTAGATACTCTTAATTTTGGAGACTATTTGGAAATTACTAAAAAACAACTTTCTGTCATTAACAGTTTGACAAATCTTAAAGAATTGGAGGTCAAAAAAATGGACGCATCGAGTCTGAATCCTAACTTCAATATGAAAAAGTTATCCATATTCTCCAAACTGACAAACGGGGAGTGTTTGCCTGACAAATTTCCGAATTTGGAATATCTGTATCTGAAAAGGCAGACGAAATGCTCGGATTTTTCGTGGATATCTAAATTGGTTAATCTGAAAAGACTTTATCTGCACTGGACTTTCAGTCTTGAGACCTTGCCGGACTTGTCAAAACTGAGCAACTTGGAATTGTTGGAGTTGGCAGGCTGCCCGAATCTGCGCTATGGTATAGACAGTGTCAGATATCTTCCGAAATTGCAGCGTTTTGTCGCAACGGACCTAACATGTCTAACAACCGAAGAATTGGAAAAAACATTATTTCATCTGAAAACCTTGAAATCTGTATATATTTATTTCAGAAATAATAATGCAGAGAATAAAGCAATGGAAAAGTTAATGAAAAAATATAATTGGGTAAGTCATCCCAACTTATAAAGATACATAACAAGCGGCTTACCCTCCCCTGAGAAGGTCGGTTAGCCACCGGATATTACCAATAAGAATAAATTGAGTTATGAAAAATAAAACGAATAAGCTTTCAACCTTTAAATACAATCCTAAGGGTGGCATCTTGTGCATTTCCACAAATGAAACTTTAGGATTTAACTTCAATACAAATAAATTTGAAATCAATCAAAATCCAGAAGGAAATTCTAAGTTTAAGCCTATAATCAATATTGAATTGAATGCTGGAAGCATCGAATTTGATACAAATTATAGAGACAAGGTTAAACACTGTTGTTTCTATTCTTCAAGTAAGGTTGGAAATGTATTGATTAACTTCTTTCAAGAAACTGAAAACCAAAATTTACCAATTGACAGAGATAAAGATTTAGATAACTTTTCTATAATCTTTGAAGGTGATACTATTTATAGAATGGATTTCTATAAAAAAAGTATTGACTACAAAATGTTAGCTTCTGTATCAGTCTACAATAAAGATAATACTCTATATGTACGAATGCCTATGATGAATAAGTTATGTGAAATAAAAACGTACTTTATCCAAGGAAATCTATTATATTTTCAAACGGATAAAAATGAAACTATTTCATACAAAATAGATGTTTCTCCTATAATACTGAATTGTATAAGAAGATTGTTGGAATGTACAGATGCTTATGAAAATCAAATCATTGGTAACAAGTAGATAACCTCTTTAACGATAGGTTATCTACACCCCATTACCAATATAGTAAAAAATAAGAAATTATGATTAAAGAACAATGCGAATCTCTATATAATAGAATAATACAAAGATGCGAACAGAAAATAATCATTAGGCTTGCAGAATGTCTAAAAACGCATCTTGATTTAAATGATGAGACTACAGTAGAAGATATAAGCGATTTGACTAATTGGTTATATATCATTGATGAACAAGATTTAGCTATAGATACCGCAAATTTCATCGTCGATATTCAGTTTGAGGGTGATTTTCATATATGGGAAAATGTTCAAAGTGTTTTAACGGTAAAAGCATTGATATATGAAGAACGAGGAGATTTTGAAAAAGCGGATGAATGTATTGCTCCGATACGAAAAGTCAGAAATAGTGGAGATGAAGCTATGATACGAAAACGGGAAAGAATCCTACAGCGGATATTAAATGGTTCTTTGTTGTATGACAAGGAAATTATAGAAGCTCATAGAAAAGGTGATAATCAAGGAGAATTTTGGCATCGCTTTTTGCAACTTCATAGATTATGCTACATGAAAATAATGGGTGGTTCGGTATCGTATCCAATAGACTTTCTGAGCAAGGAGATTGCAAAAGAAAAACAGATATTGAAAGAAAATTGCAAAATAGTAAACTTTTAATCTATTGGTAACAATCACCTAAGCTGCTAAACGCAGTTAGCTGAATCTCATTAGTAACAAAATTGTAATATGGAAAATATAAACTTAGAACAAACGAAATTTAATTCAGAAAGTGAACTCAAATCATATTTAGGTTCGCTGGTTTTGGAGTATGCGAGTAAAATGAACGAAATCGAAAAAGACATATTTGATAAGTCGGAAGTTGAACCTAAAAAAGATTTCTTTCTTGAGTTCAAGCAACGTTATTTACCCATCTTTGAAACTTACTGTTCTGACAAACAAAGAGTTTATGGCGGACAAGCAAATTCTTTTGGTTATCCGACCAAGTATGACGGAATAGAGATGTTCGTACAACAAGAAGTAACGCTGAAAAACAGTAATCGGGCAGAGGTTTATTTCAGAACAGAAAATAGCTTTGAAGCAGAATACTTGTTTGTACTTGTACGCAAAAAAGGGTTGTGGAGAATTGATAGTGCTAAAGTGCGATGGTATAACGAAACTAAATGGGATAGCATGATATTGTAACAATTTTACTAACAAGTAGATAAACTTCCCTAATGGTCAGTTATCTACATCCCATTACCGATAATAAAATTAAAAAAGAAGATACAAATGGAAAATGTTTATAATGAACTTTTTATTGCAAGACAGAAATCTTTGCAGTTTGCCATATCTGAGCATGACGAACAAAGCGGTTCAAGAATTGGTGGCTATGCACCAGCTTATTTTGATGATGAGAAAATAGCAGAGCATGATTTACAAGAATATGTTTACTACATTAGCATAGGAGCAGATTTGCTACCCAATATTTTAGGTTCTGAAATTTCTATTTTTATCCCTAAAGATTTTAGGGCATACAATAGAAATTGTGCATATCCACATTTTCCTCTAAAGTGTATTATGCATACCCCAAGTTTAAGAGGAAAGAATGAAGCTATATGTAATAAGTACATTATGTCTAAGCAATTAGTTTCAAAAGGCATCAATAATGACATTGAAGAAGTAGAAGACGTTGATAATCCTGATGAAATATTGTTAGAGCCCATATATGGGAATAAAATAGGGGGAACACCAGCTTTGCTTCAAGATGAACAGTCATATTATACAGAATTAGAAAAAGATAAATATGTATTCGTTATGCAATTTGATGAAAGCTCTTATTTGCGAAATCAAGTTGTAGGAAACGAACCGTTTAATCATGGAATAATCTATTTCTTTGGAAGATTTGAAGACTGTAATTTAGTGGATTTCATTGGTGGATTTTGGCAAAAGTGATGTATATGAAGCCGGATATGATGAGCACTTCATTCTTACAAAGAATTATAAGGAAATCGGGAACTCACACACATTCAATAAGAACATAACCGAATATTACATCATACCGGTAGATAACGCACAAAATCACTTTGATGCACAGGAGAATTATATCGGACCGCTGACAAAAGAGGATTTTGATGCTAAAAGGAAAGAATTGGGAGTGTCTGATGATATTACATTTGAGAGGTTGTAAGCTATAAGATTTTAGGTATGGGTGTTTCTTACTGTATCAACAGAAGAAGAGCTATTAAAAGAGAAATGAATCCAACGGTTAATAATAATAGACGTATGAAAGTGCTTGAAGTAGTGTATTATCAGTTTTATGTGTTTTATGAAAAGGTTTTGAAAATGGAGGCTCCCCATTATGCAACGATGCTGGGGGTATCTGAACTTGTGACCCTTCCAATACTGTTGGCGGTGTTTTTTATACTGGCAGTCAATTTCGGGTACGTCATGCCGGCATATCTGTTTATTGGATTGAATGCTATATTGACGTTGCCATTTCATCATTATTTCATAAGGAAGAAGCGTGGGGAATTGATCGTTAGAAAAGCTCCGTTGCTATTCGGAAGCCGTCTTGTATCGCTATGGTTTTCGTGGCTGGTGCATATCATTCTCTTTTTCTTGCTGCTGGGACTGTTTAAATATAGCTATCTGTTTGATTTGAGGAATTTCTAAAAATATTCAAGACTTATGAAATACTATCAATCAGACAAAAAGCCCCTCAACTACTTTGAACGACAAAAGAAGCGGCGGCAATTGAAGAAGTATAGGTATTACTTCTTCGATTATATGTACTATTGCGGTGAGAAATGGAGCGAAAAGGGAGCGAGAACCAGCGGTTCGATTGTACTCTATCTGTATTGGGTATTCTGCATCGTGCTGCCGTCGAGCTTTTGTCTGATCCCGATGCAGTTATTGTCAAATAGCGAACGTGTCATTGCAGGACTGGCACTCTTTATCATACCTCCATTTACTTTCTGTCTGCTGCGCTATCGGAAAGAATACCGTTCCGCCGTGATGAACCATTACCGGCGAAGCGAATGGTTCAAAGGGATTCCGGTGTGGCTGATTTGTTCGGGGTGGTTACCGTTTTGCATCGTGGAGTTTTGGGTATTGATAAAAATGGGTTGGATATAGAAACTAATAATAAACTGAATATGGAAAAGGAACAAGATTTTTTTAGCAAGCTGGTTGAATCATTCCCGAAAGAATATGCGGGATTGGTGATAGTGGCAGCGGGCGCCTTATTCTTTATAGGAGCCTGTCGCCGCTGGAAGTGGGTGCTGGATATGACCGGGCAGCGGTCGGCACACCCTTTCGGATTCCTGACACTGATGCAGAACTGGCTCGGGGATAACGGGGTGCGCATCGGGGTGATGATTATGGGTGCGATTATCATGATTTGCGGATTGGTGCTGTTTATATTAATGTGATGTATATGGAAATATCCGACCTGCTATTGTCCCAAACGGACAATTATCCGCAATTGCAGCCACGCATGGAGAAATTGGTGGCGGAAATCAAGTATCTGGCGGAAAGCTGCCAGCCGTTAGCTGCATACGAAGTTCTGGAAGAACGGGCGAAAGATACCGAACTGCTGCGCTTCGTTACTTCGACAATCGAAGCGAATGGAGAGTTGCCCACGCTGAAACAGCGGGATTACCCAGCCTATGTGATGCTAATTGCTCTCTCGCAGGACAGTCATGTGGTAGCGTTCCTGCTGGACTACCTGACTTTCGCTTACATCCGCAACTATCAGGTGGAAGAACTGCTCCTGCTGAGTGATGTCCTGTATTTGCTTAACTCCCGGAATGTGTTGTTGAACGGCTTGTACAACTTCGTGTGCATATTCTTCCGGGATGAACGGCGGGACGTGACGAAAAGACGGGAACGCCGCATTAGCGACCAAGAATTTGCCCGTGCCGAGCGCAATATGCCCCACATGGGCGCACGGTCGTTCATGGAGAATGTGAGGATAAAAGCCTGCGGGGTGTTCACCGTGAAGGAATTTGCACAAGAGTGCGGTATGGCTTCGGGGTGTTTCTACCGGAAGTTTAAGAAGGAGTTCGGCGTCACCCCCGGCAGTTGGATGGATGCGCAACGGATAGCGGACATAAAGTACCTGTTGCACTCTACAACGCTCACACTGACGGAGATTGCGAAGAGAACAGGATTTGCAACGCCCTCTTCATTGAACCACTACTGTGTGAAACACCTGCATTTCATTTGATGGCTGTACTACACATAGAAAAAAACAAAACATCTTCCACCTTGCATTTTTCTATTTATTTGTTTGATATATAGTATGTTATGTGCGTGCAAGATAGGACTGAAGATAGTGTAAGATACCTTTATCTTACACTTAGGGTAAAATTCGAAAAGTACCTCGATAATTTCAAAAAGATACATAGTAATTTTCTGAATCCATGTATAGAATGACTTGTTCATGTCTACGAATAATTTGTTTTATACCTTGAAACAAAGTGTTTGCTATAGGGAAACAAAGTGTTTCAAGCCTTTGAACACTTTGTTTCGAGTCTATAAACAGATTGTTTCAAGCGCTTGAAACAAAACAGGACTGTACTTGAAATAAAATAAACTATGTGCCAACTGGAAATAATCTGTGTGTATAATCACAGAAGAAGCAACAGTGCAAGATAAAAGGTATCTTACACTATCTGCAACCTTATCTTGCACGCATCTAATTTTCTGTATATTAAATAGATAAATACCAAAAGTGCAAGGTGCAAGATATTTTGGCATTTGTAACTTATTGTACCTCATTTTCTACTCATAAAGAAGATATTTCTTTCTATTCTCCTTATAAGCCTGTAATTCCTTTTGCCAACTATTCCGGATAGCTTCTTCCGATTCTCCTTTGAGTATAGCTTTGCGTACACTATCCGTACCCAAAAGCAAATCAAACCATCGGGCACGGGAGAAGAAAGCTGCGCCTTCACCGGACAATCGGTAGAAATCGAGAAAGTAGCGGAGAGTAAATCCGTTTACGTCGTCCACGTTCCGAAGGTCTTCTCCGTAGCAGGCTACATTCTTGTGCATCGGATTTTTGTCAAAGCCGGGGAGAGAGCGGGGAGTAAAAGTAAAATCTCCATATTTCTTGTTGGGTGCCCCTAGCATTTGGAAGGGAAATGTAGTTCCCCGTCCCACGCTGACGCGGGTTGCTTCGAAAGGGCAAAGTGAAGCGTAGAGACGGATGGACTGGTCGTTCGGCAGGTTGGGGGAGGGCTTGATGGGAAGTGAGTAAGGTTCTTCGTGTTTCCATCCGGTCATTGGGATTACCTTTAATGGACAAGGATTTTTCTTGTTGGCAATCCATCCTTCCCCGTTTATCATTTGAGCCAGTTCGCCGATGGTGCATCCGTGAAGTACCGGAATAGGGAGCATACCGACAAAACTTCGATAAGCCGGTTTAAGTACCGGTCCCTCTACATAATCACATGGATTGGGACGGTCCAGTACAATCATCTCTTTATTGTTTTCTGCGCAGGCTTCCATTACATAGTACATGGTGCTGATATAAGTATAAAAGCGTGCTCCCACATCCTGAATATCAAATAAGATAACGTCGATATCTTTTAGTTGGGCGGCAGTCGGCTTTTTATTGTTGCCATACAGGGACACGATGGGGACTCCGGTACGCGAATCTTTTCCATCCTTCACAGTCTCCCCCGCGTCTGCATTTCCCCGGAAACCATGTTCGGGGGCAAATACCTTGACTATGTGGATGTCTTGTTTCAGCAGGGTATCGAGTAGGTGAGTCTGTTCCGTCCCAACGACGGAAGTGTGGTTTACAACCATTCCGACACGTTTTCCTCGGATAAGCGGCAGGTATTGTTCAAAGCGTCCGGCACCTGTGATAACTTTGCCGCTGACGCACTCGGGAAAGAGCATGGCGGACAGAAATAAAAGAATGAGGGAAGTTCTATTTCTCATGTCGGTAATTTTTTGTAATATTGCACAAAAATATTAATTTCTCGTCAAGAGAGCAAAAAAACAAGCACATGAATCCCTACGAAATCATTGATAAGTATTATCCGGAAAATACAGAGCAGCGGCAGATTTTAGTAATACACAGCCTTGCAGTGGCGGGAAAAGCTATGAAAATACTGGATGCGCATCACGAATTGCGTTTAAACAGGAGCTTTGTGAAAGAAGCTGCTCTCCTGCATGATATTGGTATTTTTCAGACAGATGCTCCGGGCATTCAGTGCTTTGGAGAGAATCCTTATATTGCCCACGGATATTTGGGGGCTGAAATCTTGCGGGCTGAAGGGTTTCCGCAACACGCGTTGGTTTGCGAACGCCATACGGGAGCAGGACTTTCCCTACAGGAGATTATCGACCGGCAACTTCCCATCCCTCACCGTGAGATGTTGCCTGTCACTATGGAAGAACAATTGATTTGTTTTGCCGACAAGTTCTTTTCTAAAACCCGTCTGGACGAAGAGAAGACGGTGGAAAAGGCACGGCAAAGTATTGCCAAATATGGTGAAGAAGGTTTAAGCCGCTTTGACAGATGGTGTTCTTTGTTTTTATAGCACTAAAAAATAATTAAATAACGAAGTTTCCGGCTCATAATTGGTGAAGTTTGTGTACTTTTGCCACTTCAAGCGTAAACTATTAGTTAATGGCGCCATTGAAAGCAAAAATACTTATATCATTAATACTGCTGATTGTCTTGCTGATGCTTCCCGATGAGGCTACGTCTCAGCGTCGAAGAAGAGGAATGATTGCCTCCAATACTGCACAAAAGGACTCCCTGCAAGGGAAAGATTCTTTGAAGGCGGATACGGTTACGGTACGCATTGATTCCGTCGCACCCGTTCAGAAGAAGCAGCCGCTCGATGCACCGGTTGTATACGAATCTAACGACTCCACCGTATTTACTTTGGGCGGGTCTGCTACGCTTTACGGTAGCGGAAAGGTCAATTATCAGAATATCGAACTGGCTGCCGAAGTGATTTCGATGAACCTGGACAGCAGTACTGTTCATGCCTATGGCATCAAGGACTCCACCGGAGTGGAAAAAGGCAAACCGGTATTTAAGGAAGGGGATACTTCTTATGATACGGAAACTATCCGTTATAACTTCAAAACCAAGAAAGCGGGAATCACGGACATCGTCACCCAGCAGGGAGAAGGATACGTGACCGGTAGCAAGGCAAAGAAAGGCGCGAATGATGAAATCTTTATGGAGCACGGACGTTATACGACTTGCGACCATCATGATCATCCCCACTTCTATATGCAATTGACACGTGCGAAAGTACGTCCCAAAAAGAATGTGGTAACGGGTCCCGCCTATCTGGTGGTGGAAGATGTTCCTTTGCCGTTGGCCGTTCCGTTCTTTTTCTTCCCGTTTTCCAGCAGTTATTCTTCCGGTTTTATCATGCCGACTTATATGGACGACTCCAGTCGTGGTTTCGGTTTGGCCGAAGGGGGATATTACTTTGCCATCAGTGACATCATGGACTTGAAGATGACGGGGGATATTTTTACGAAAGGTTCGTGGAGACTCTCCGGTCTGACAAACTATAATAAACGCTATAAATACTCCGGTACGCTGCAAGCGGACTATCAGGTCACCAAGACGGGTGATAAAGGGATGCCGGACTATACGGTTGCCAAGGACTTCAAGGTGGTTTGGAATCACCGTCAGGATGCCAAGGCCAGCCCGAACAGCACTTTCTCTGCCAGTGTGAACTTCTCAACCAGTAGTTACGAACGTTCTAATATCAACAACCTCTATAATTCCCAGTTGTTGACTCAGAATACCAAAACATCAAGTATCAGTTACTCGCGAAGTTTCCCAGATATCGGTCTGACGCTGTCCGGAACGACCAATATCGCCCAGACAATGCGTGACTCTTCGATTGCGGTGACATTGCCCGACCTTAATATTACATTAAGCCGTCTGTTCCCGTTCAAACGTAAGAAAGCGGCAGGTGCCGAACGTTGGTATGAGAAGATTTCTCTTAGCTATACCGGACGTCTGACGAACAGTATCCGTACGAAAGACGACCGCCTGTTCAAAGCCGGACTGAGCGAATGGGAGAATGCAATGAATCATAATATTCCTATCAGCGCTACTTTCACACTGTTCAAATATTTGCAGGTTTCACCTTCGGTCAATTATACGGAACGCTGGTACACTCGTAAGATTAATCAGCAATACAATGAGGTAGAGCATAAATTGGAAGCATTGCCGGGTGATACGCTGAATGGCTTTTACCGGGTATCCAATTATTCGGCAAGTTTGAGCTTGAGTACGAAGCTGTATGGTATGTACAAACCTCTTTTTGCAAAGAAGAAGGAGATACAGATTCGTCACGTATTCACCCCGCAGGTTAGTTTAAGCGGTGCACCCGGGTTCAGTAAGTACTGGGAAGAATATACTGATTATAACGGCAATACACAATATTATTCTCCTTTCACCGGTCAGCCTTATGGCGTACCTTCGCGTGAGGGGTCGGGAACAGTCAGTTTCTCTATTTCCAATAATTTGGAGATGAAGTATTATGATGCAAAGAAGGATACGCTTAAGAAAGTGAGCCTGATTGATGAATTGGGCGCAAGTATGTCTTACAATATGGCTGCCAAGGAACGGCCGTGGAGTGATTTGAGCATGAACCTGCGTCTGAAACTGACTAAAAACTATACTTTCAACATGAATGCGTCGTTTGCTACGTATGCTTATACGTTCGATAAGAATGGTAATGTGGTGACCGGTAATCGTACGGAATGGTCGTATGGACGTTTCGGACGGTTCCAGGGCTATGGCTCTTCTTTTAATTATACCTTCAATAATGACACATGGAAGAAATGGTTCGGTCCGAAAGAGGATGAACAAGGTAAGGATAAAAAGAAAGGGGATGGTGAGGATGATGATGCGGAAGGATCCGACGGAGAAGATGGAACTGTAACCAAGAAAGTGGAAAAGGCGCAAGCAGACCCAGATGGTTATCAAGTGTTTAAAATGCCTTGGTCATTGAGTCTTAGTTATTCGTTCAATATTCGCGAGGACAGGACAAAACCTATCAATCGTTATTCCATGAGGTATCCTTATACATATACGCATAATATCAATGCGAACGGAAATGTGAAGATTTCCAATAACTGGTCGTTGTCCTTCAACTCCGGTTATGATTTCCAGGCAAAAGAGATTACGCAGACTTCTTGTACTATCACCCGTGATTTGCACTGTTTCAACTTGTCCGCCAGCCTTTCTCCTTTCGGACGATGGAAATATTACAATGTAACTATCCGTGCGAATGCAAGTATCCTGCAAGACTTGAAGTATGAGCAGAGAAGTCAGACGCAAAGTAATATTCAGTGGTACTAAAATCAATGTCGGATATAAAAAAGTGGCTGCATTATCTTTTATGATAATGCAGCCGCTTTTTTATATATATTATTTCAAGATTACCAAACAATTTCCGTTTCTCCGTGTGCTTTCAGATAATCATTTGCCCGGCTGAAATGTTTGTTTCCAAAGAAGCCGTTGTAGGCAGAAAGGGGAGAAGGATGGGCGGAAGTAAGTACCAGATGTTTGTTGCGGTCGATAAATGCTCCTTTCTTTTGAGCGTATGATCCCCACAGGATAAATACCAGGTTTTCTTTTTCTTCTGCCAATGTGCGGATGGCTGCGTCGGTGAATGCCTCCCAACCACGGTTTTGGTGTGAGCCTGCCTGGTGGGCACGTACGGTCAAGGTAGCGTTGAGTAACAATACTCCTTGTTCCGCCCAGCGTGTCAGGTTTCCTGTTGTGGGGGCATCAATGCCTATATCTGCTTTAATCTCTTTGAAGATGTTCACCAATGAAGGGGGGAAGGGGACTCCGTCGTTCACAGAAAAACAGAGACCGTGTGCTTGTCCCGGTCCGTGGTAAGGATCTTGTCCGATGATTACAACTTTCACTTTGTCGAAAGGGCAAAGATTGAAAGCATTGAATATCAGTCTTCCCGGTGGAAATATCTGATATTGGCTATATTCGCTTTTGACGAAATCGGTCAGTGTGCGAAAGTAGTCTTTGTCGAATTCAGGTGCCAGATGTGTCTTCCAGCTTTCTTCAATCTGTACGTTCATAGTAATTATATAAGATGTATTTCAAGTTCCTCACATTCCTTGCGCATATCTTCGGGCCAGATGCTGGCTTGTATTTCTCCGATATGGGCTTTACGAAGGTAGAACATACACAAGCGGGATTGTCCGATACCACCACCGATGGATAAGGGAAGGGTGTCGTTCATCAGTCGCTTGTGGAAATAAAGTTCCAGTCGTTTCTCTTCATTCTCTTCTTTTAACTGGCGTTGCAGGGCTTCTTTGTCTACACGGATACCCATAGATGACAGTTCGATGGAGCGTTGCAGTACATCGTCCCATAGTAAGAGGTCACCGTTCAGTCCGGGCAGGTCGTTCAGACCTTTGGTTGTATAGTCATCGTAGTCCGGTGCACGTCCGTCATGCTTCTTGCCGTCGCTTAGTTTGCAACCTATGCCAATGATAAATACTGCTCCGTATTTCTCACAGATAGCATGTTCGCGGCATTTGGGCTCCAGATCGGGATAAAGTTGGCGTAGCTCTTCCGAATGAATGAAATGTAGCTTTTGTGGCAAGCATGGCTTGATTTGGGGGTACATTTCATATACCATATATTCCGTGCGGATCATGGCCGCATAAATGCGGTTTACGATTTCCTTCAGGAAGTTTACGTTTCTGTCTTCATTGGTGATGACACGTTCCCAGTCCCATTGGTCTACGTAGAGGGAGTGGAGATTACCCAGTTCTTCGTCCGAGCGGATGGCGTTCATATCCGTATAAATGCCATATCCGGGTTCGATACAATAATCAGCTAATGTCAGTCTTTTCCATTTGGCTAATGAATGAACCACTTCTGCTTGTGCGTCGCCCAAGTCTTTGATAGGGAAAGAAACAGGGCGTTCTATTCCATTCAAGTCATCATTGATACCCATTCCTTTCAACACAAACAGGGGGGCAGTCACACGTCGGAGACGCAATTCGGATGATAAGTTTAACTGGAAGAACTCTTTTATTTGTTTGATTCCCAGCTCGGTCTGTTTGAGGTCGAGTAGCGGGTTATAGTTCTTAGGTTTTATCAAGTAACTCATAGGTTTGTTGAATGTTAATTGTTGGCAAAGATAGGAATAAAATTGATATATGTAACGGATATTCTCTAAAAGATTGTCAAATTGATAAAGTAAATGCTCTAAAGCATTTCAAAATAACAGAGCTTGGATAAGGGAAAGTGACATAAGAAGTATAAAAAAAGAAGAAACATTAGGAAAATGAGAAGTTTTTTTATACTTTTGCCATCGCATTTGAAAAGAATGGCTCCGTAGCTTAGTGAATAGAGCGTCAGATTCCGGTTCTGAAGGTCGTGCGTTTGAATCGCACCGGGGTCACAGAAAAATCCCTTGATAATCAGCTGATTATTGAGGGATTTCTTCTTTGTTATACCTTGTAGAACTGGGTTTAAAATGGCATATTTACCTCTTGTAGTTGATAGCTGTTGGTTAATTGTTGGTGGAAAATTACAATACCTAACATGCTGACATTCAAGGTAGAAATCAGAAAGAATGAAATGAAAGTTGGTGGAACTTTCAATGTGAAGATTAGAGTAACCTATAACAGAGAGGTTAAGAGGTTGGCTACTCATATCTTTGTAAGAGCAGAAGACCTGACTAAGGACTTCAAGTTAAAGAATCCAAAGTACATTAAGGAAGCTGACAGATTGGTCAGATACTATGAAGAATTATGCATGGGGCTTCCATTAGAAGCTTCCAATTTAACCTTAAGTGATGTACTTGATTATATCCAGAAAGAGAAGGAGAAGAATACTCCTATTGATTTTATCCAGTTCTGTAAAGACTGGTTAGCAGCTACAGAGGTCAAGGGTAAGAGAAATTATCAAACTGCCCTTAATACCTTCATTGCCTTCTTAGGAAAGGACAAACTGAATACCAACCAAGTTACCAAGTTGTTAATGATGGAGTTCATGGAATACCTTCACAAGAAAAGGGCTAAACAGGTGGCAGAACTTCAGAAGAAAGGAAAGAGAATACCCTCCAACAGAATGGTATCACTGTACACTAGTAGCATCAGACATCTATTCAATGAAGCTAAGAAGAAGTACAATGACTATGACAGGAATGTCATTAGAATACCTAACTCACCTTTTGAGAATTTGGTGATACCAAAGCAGGAAGCAACTAGGAAGAGAGCATTATCAGCTGAGTTAATCAAGAAGATATGGGAACTGCCTTATATCATCAATACCAATGGTAGGGGAAGGTTATGCTCCTTTAACCTAGCCAAGGATTGCTTTATCCTTTCTTTCTGCCTAATAGGGATGAACTCTGCTGACTTGTATAACTGTACTGAAATGGAAGATGGTTCAATTACCTATTACAGGACTAAGACAACAGGCAGAAGACTTGACAAGGCTAAGATGAAAGTAGATGTTCTTCCTATCCTGTTACCTTTAATGAACAAATATGAAGATTACACCCAGAAGAAGGTGTTCTGCTTCTACCACTTATACTCAACCTATAAGAACTTCAACAGAGCCATCAATCTTGGGTTAAAGCAGATTGGCAAGATACTCAAAATTGATGATTTGGAGTACTATGCTGCAAGGCACTCATGGGCTACATTAGCTGTTAACAAAGTAGGTATAGATAAATATACAGTTCATGCTGCATTGAATCATATTGATGAGGCTATGAAAGTCACTGACATCTATATTGAAAGAGACTTCAAGATAGAGAATGAAGCTAACAAGAAGGTTGTTGAATATGTGTTTGGTAGTTATAGTGAGCTGCCTAGTCCAGAAGTGAAGTAAGTTTAACACAAAAGAACCTCTGTAATTGATTGAATTATGGAGGCTCTTTAGTATATTTGTTCACTTACAAATCTATATACTAATTACAAACTAAGTGAGACATGAGCATAAAAGACAGACTGGCAAAAGAACAAGCAGAAGTAGTACCTAATACTTATGGTGACTTACATGATGCATCTGTAGAGTACATTGAGATATTATCCTCTAGGAAAGTAGGAGAAACTAAAACCATACCTCAAGACACAATAATAACTAGTTTGGATAACTTACTATTTGGCAGACCACCAGAAGTAATAAGAGAAGAAGTTGGTGACTCCTTCTGGAATCTGGCTAACTTCATAGATAAGATGCCTCATGGGGTAGTAGACAAGAAGATACCCGGCATTGGAGCCACTACCCTTGAGATAAACTCAAAGAGAAACTCAATCATAGTCCTTCCTACTAAGGCTCTGGCTTATGGTAAACACTCAAAGCATCCTAATACATTATATGTAGGTAGTGAGATTAAAGGTGAAAAGGTCACTAATCAGCAGATTGAGGAATACTTGGCTAAAGATGGATACAAGAAACTTCTAGTAGTTGCAGACAGCCTAGGTAGGTTATTAGGTATCATAGGTAAAAACTATAGAGACTACTTCCTTATGATTGATGAGGTTGATGTTCTCCAGACTGACAACAACTTCAGACCCCAATTGGAGAATGTGATTGACTACTACTGTATGTTCCCATCAAAGAACAGATGTATGGTAACAGCTACTATGAAGGAGTTCAGCAATCCACTACTAAAGAAAGAATGTAAGTTCTCCATAACTTGGACATATAATGCCCGAAGAGATGTTAGGTTATTGCACACTAACAATATCACTCAGACTGTTACAGAAGAGATTATCTCCCATCCTATAGAGAAGATATTCATTGCCTATAACTCCATACTCCAGATAAGAAACATTATAGCATCACTAGATGAAGAAACCAGAAAGGAATGTGCTATCCTATGTAGTGAGGCATCCATAAAGGAAGCAGGAGAATATTTTGCATCTAAACTAGGAGACAATAATACCTTACCTGCTAGGATTAATTTTGCCACTTGTTGCTACTTTACTGGTATAGATATAGAGGATAGTTACCATTTAATCACTGTATCAGATGTAAGAAGAAGCCACTCAATGTTGACCTTAGATAGGATGACACAAATACATGGCAGATGCAGAAAAGATAATGGAGTATTAAGTGAAACTATCATATATAATACCTTAGGGTATGTATCAGTAATGGAAAGCATGGAAAAGTACACCATTACCCTATTGAATAAAGCTAAGAAGGTACTCAAAGTAATGGATTCAGCAGATGATATTATGCAAGGTGACTATACCTTGATTGACCTATTTGCAATGGTTAAAGAAGCCATAAGAGAGAAAGCACAAGAAAGGATTGCAGGGAATGAGTTAATTAATCTAATTAGACAGAATGTGGATGGAGAATATGTACCTGCCTACCTCAACATAGATTACATCATTGAAAGAACCGACTTATATGCCTCATATTTTATGCCTGAAACCTTGAAAGAAGTACTAGGTAAACAGGTTAAAATCATTAGCTACAAATCCCTATCTTATGATGTTTCTCCAGAGCAAAACAGCATAGAGAAAACCAATAAGGATGCACAGAATAAGTTGACAGATAGTTACATTCAAGAAGCCATAGATAACATCAAAGTATTATCAACCACAGGGCAGTTGGATGATAATACCTTGTACCCATATACTAGACATTGCAGAAGTAAAACTAAGATATTCTTAGAGAGATTCATCAAGCTATATAGGTATGTTGACCTTGATAGTCTACTACATCAACTATGGGAGATTAGAACAAGTAACAGTATAGCTTATAAGAACCTCAATAATGCAGTCATGTATTGGGCACTAGATGAAGAGCATCCTTTCAAGGTTGCAATAAGAAGAAATTTCACCTTAAATAAGAGCTATTCAGCAAGTGAGATACAAGAGATATTGGCTCCTATAGTCCAGTATCATCTACACAAGATACTGAAACCTAGAAAATATGTAGTCCTATTGAGAAGCATATATGCCACTGACAGGACATCTAGGAATAAGTACACCATCAGAGAAGAGAATCCTAGAGGATTTAAAGAACATACTGGCAGGATATCTACCAAAGAGAATAATTTGTTAAGGCTATTTATGTTATAGAAGGTTAATATGTGACTAAATAAATGATAAGAATATTGGTATTATAGACTTTATTTGTTATATTTACAACTGATAATCAGATACTTATAGAAGTAATACACCTCTAATATGGCATTGGCTATCAACAGAATTAACCTTAGGGTCAAATTTCACCCTATACTAATTACCTTTAATCCTTTATTACTGTAGGTAATTAGGATGGAGTGGATTTTGACCCCTATAAAATCAGAATTAATGGCAACGGTTAAACAATTCACTATCATCCCCATTGAAGCTTGCAGGTACTTCAATCCAAAGCAGCTCTACCTATTAGCAGGTCTCTATATTAATGCCTATCCCCAAAGGGAAAGCAATTACATGACAACAGATACTACTTTCAGCCAGTTGTCAGAGCTTACAGGAGTAAGTACAGATTATATCAAGGATTCCTTTATCCCCAGACTAAAGGAGCTAGAAGATAAAGGATATGGAGTAAAGACTATACAGCCACAAAAAGAGATTAGAAGGAACATCTATTATTTACCTAACCCTCCTAAGAATTTCAGGATTATATGGGCAGAGTTATTCAGTGACAGCTCTTTAAGTCCAGAAGAGAAAGGAGTTATGATAGGGTTATATTGCCTTAGTGTTAACAATGAGTTCAGAATAGACCTATCAGACAAAGCCATTTATAGTCACTTGGATATGGCAAAGAACACATATAAAAAGTATAGGGACTTATTGATTGAGAAGAAAGTAATCTGGTCTTCCTATGATGTTCCAATGGCACTATCATGGACTGAACACATGGAATCTAAAGTCCTTCTGTACCCTCACTTGGGTTACAATACTTGGATAGACAAAGTTACATCACATGCACCAGATGATGATGAAATCAAGCATTACTTTGATACTATTAATGATGAATGAATGATACATACCCCAATATTCCCTGTTTTCACACCAGAAGGCAGGGGATTGCTTTATATGTATATAACTAATATATAGCAATTCCTACTGTCATCTGATATACAGTCTCTCTGATATTTTTAATTTTTATTTTAAATTTCTGCAAACTTGATATCTACAAGTGCACTCTAAGTCACAAAGTCTCCCTCCCCTTACCTTAGGAGTGGGATATCCCCCTCTGCAACAATAATAAAAAAACAATTATGGAAAAGTTAAAGTTCTTAGAGACAGTGACAGTGAATGAGTTCAAGGCTCAAAAGGGAGTAAGTAAGATTGAAGTAAAGCAGAATCCTCATACAGGGAAGTGCTTCTTTGTTTATGGCTGTGAAACTGGTGCAGTAAGTGACAAGTTTCTCAATGGAGAAGTAACCAATCCTGTTATCTCTCAAGTATGTTCACCAGATACAGGTGACATGTTCTATATGCTGCACCAAAGAGGTGAAGGTGGAGCTATGACATTGGCAACTTTATGATGGTTGTTAATGTTGACCTCAAGGAAGTAAGTCTATTAGGGCTTGCTTCCTTTTTTCTTTATGGATTATACATCAACTATTAATATTATTCAGATATGTTGAATTTAAGAGTTTCATCCAAGAAGCAGGCTAAAATTAAGCTTGCTTTACAAGGCTGTGCAGGTTCAGGTAAGACCTATTCAGCATTGCTTTTAGCTTATGGTTTATGCAATGACTGGACTAAGATAGCCGTCATTGACAGTGAGAATGGAAGTGCAGACCTTTATGCTCACTTAGGTGCTTATAATGTATTAAGTCTAAGTGATAATTTTACACCTGAAACTTATATACAAGCTATTGAAATATGTGAAGGTGCAGGCATGGAAGTTATCATAATTGATAGCATCTCACAGTGTTGGGATAACTTGCTTGAATACCATGCAGGTCTACAAGGTAACAGCTTCACTAATTGGCAGAAGGTGACACCCAGAATCAATGCTTTCATGCAGAAAATATTGCAGTCTGGAAGCCATATTATATGCACTATGAGATGTAAACAAGACTATGTTTTAAGTGAGAAGAATGGCAAGATGATACCGGAGAAAGTAGGACTTAAAGCAGTCATGAGAGATGGTATTGATTATGAGTTTACCATAGTCTTTGACATCAACATGAAGCACCAGACTATTGCATCTAAAGACAGGACAAACCTGTTTATAGGTAAGCCAGACTTTACCATTACACCTGCTACAGGTCAGATAATACTTGATTGGTGTAATGATGGTGTCAATCTGGAGATGATAAGGAGCAAGATTAACAGCAGTAAAACCATTGAAGAACTGACTGCTATTTACCATCAATATCCTGAATGGTATCAGCAGTTAACATCTGACTTCATGCAGAAGAAAGCAGCACTTCAGGTACAAAAGAATCAACCAACTATTAACTATACCCCTAATTACATTAGATATGGAAATAATGCAGTTGCAGCCAGTCAGAGCTAATCTGATATACCCTAATAGAAATAAGGTAGATAATCCTTATATTCAAACAGTTGAGCCAATAGAAATCATTAACACAGGCATTATATCAACAAATCCTGTAGAAGCTGAACCAATAAGCACCAGAGAAGGCAATAAGTTACCTTTTATTGAAGCTAATACAAAGGAAGTAACCATGCAGTACCTCAAGGAAGAATGTATCACACCTGTGTTCTCTAAGGACAATGAGGTTACTATATCACACTCCAGTTTCATTGAAACTGTATGGGAAGCAGCTAATAAAGTGTTCTCCAATGAGAGAATAGAAGAACCTGCCATCAGGGTAAGCCATGTTATCAAAGGCAGAATACCGGAAGCTATTCATAAGCCAGTGAATCAGCTACTAGAGACAGACAAGACCATTTACTTTGAGAGAATGATGTTCTGTTTTGAGATACCTACCATATATGAGGATATTGCAGGTAACAGACTGAATTTAACCATAGGTGGAGTTAGGGCTTATAACCATGAGAACCTCTACAGCAAGAAGGGTGCAGAGAAGTTCAAGGTATTCATTGGCTTTAAAAATCTTGTATGTTGTAACATGTGTGTCTCAACAGATGGTTACAGGTCAGAATTAAAGGTCATGAGTACAACTGAACTATTCAATGCAGTGATGAGGCTGTTCCAAGAGTACAATATAGCCAAGCACTTGTATTACATGTCAGCTTATAAGGATACTTATATGAGAGAGTCCCAATTTGCCCAGTTCTTAGGCAGGTGCAGATTATATCAGTTCTTACCAGTAAACCAGAAGAAGAAGTTACCACAGATGTTAATGACTGATACCCAGATAGGATTAGTTGCCAAAGCATATTATAATGATGATAACTTTAGTACCCTTCTGGACAGCAGGGAAATCAGCATGTGGAATGTGTACAACTTACTAACTGGAGCTAATAAAAGTAGTTACATTGATAACTTCTTGGACAGGTCACTTAATGCCACCCAATTGGCTGAAGGACTTAATAAGGCTTTATATGGTGAAAATGAATATAGTTGGTTCATTAATTAGTGCATCTTATGGATAATATAATGAATGTATCAGAGGTTCAATTGAGCTATAAAAGCAATGTCAAATCATCAACCAGATACAAGATAAATAGCTCACAGGATGCCTATGAACTATTGATAAAGTGCTTCCCTGATGACACTATAGAATACAAGGAAAGTTTTAAAGTGGTGCTGCTTAATCAGTCTAACAGGGTACTGGGTATAGTACCTATTTCAGAAGGTGGAATCTCTGCAACTTATGTAGATGTAAGGCTGATATTACAAGCTGCCTTGCTGGCTAATGCAACACAGATAATATTGGCACATAATCACCCTTCTGGAAGCATGAAACCCAGTACTCTGGATGATGCTTTGACTGAAAAGGTCAAGAAGGCAGCAGAACTCATGGAGATTCATATAGCAGACCATATAATCTTAAGTCCAGAGAAGGAGTACTATTCCTATAATGATGAAGGAAAACTATAAATACTTAACCTTCTCAGGTCTACATTACTCTAACTTCTACTAAATCTATCCCCCTCTGCTGTTATTATACCATTATGATGGGAAATTTTGGAAATCTCACTCTCTTACATGTTATATATACAAAGTAAGTGATGCAGAATAGCAAATCAGGGGATGGCTTAATAGAGGTTGACTGCCTCTTCTAATATAGGTTGAGGTATTTGATTACAGGGTAAAGAGATGTACTGCTATAATTACTTAACCACTTGAGGTTCGGTGAAGTATGTAAACATGAATTATAGCAATAGTTAGTAAGTTAGACTAAATTAAATATTGATTGAATTATGTGTGAGATTATCTTGATTCTAGTGGGGTTTGTCCTCACTAGTATGATACTTAAGGATTAAGAGGTTATATACCTCTTACTATGTGTTTTTATTGTTGTTGATAGCCCTAGTTCTGTAATGGGCTGGGGCTTTAACTAGTGTATATATGACAGCATTAGATATGATATTACAGTGGCTATTATTGATAGTAACTGGTGCTCTATTTATCAATTTGGCATATAGAAAGTAAATAATTAAGCCTACCTTTGTGCAATAAGGATATAAGCCTACACCTATGGTACTGATATGGCTTTAAACCTATTAAATTATGACTGTCAAATGATGAAGTATTACTGGAAAGTTCTATCTTTGCAGCAGTATTAATTAAATGCCAACTAATGAAATAGAAGTTTAACAAGACATATTAGAAAAGAAGTGTTTGCTTCTTGCTTGATGTTATCAGAGAAATCGCCAATTTCAATCAGATATAACCATCAAAAGCAGGTTAGTGAATGCTCATACCTATATAGGTGTGGGCTTTCCTTGTTTGCATGGTTATAGGTGTTTGGCGATACCTTCTGATAAGCAATCAAGGTTAGGCTCACACCTTCTTTTTGTAGTATGGCTACAAAAGGAAATAATTATGGGATTTATCAAAGTAGACAAGGTGTCACATCTAGAAACACCAAAGTATGAGTATTGGGGTATGCTTTACAAAGGTATGCCTAATGGTTACGGAATTAAGTTCAATCACATTCAAAGGTCTATCATATTAGGAGCTTTTGATAATGGTATACTTGAAGCTAATTTCTCAGAAGACTTAGAGTATATAATGGGGGTTGTAAGGAGCTTTCAACCTTCTACATTTTATAAAGACAGTGTATTTATTGGAGAAATTCTACCTAATGGTAATAGGACTTCCAGATATGGAATTGCTATTACTTCTGATGGTATGTATATCGGTGAATTCCCTAATGGATATGGTATGAAGCATATTATAGGCATCAGGCATGACATGGATGGCAATGCTGATATAGGCAAATGGAATATATCCATAAGCTTAGATGATAAAGATTCACAAGAGAGTGATAAAGTGTTTCCTTTTTGAAATAGGTGATTCGTTATTGCTACCAAAGGTAGTCAAATTATGAAACTAACTCTCAATAAGTATGTTAATCAACTAATTATTAAAATGAAAATATCAGAACAACAAGCATTAGACCTACTAGAGGAAGGCATTAAACTTATGGAAATTAACCCCAAAAAGGCTTTACCATATTTTATCAAAGCTAACCAGACTGTAGCAGAATATTCAGTCAGAAGAGTTAAAATCCTATATTTTCTTGCCTTGTGTAATTATGCTATTGGGCACATACCTCTTGCTTATGCTATATTAAAGCATGCACAATCTGTAATCACAATAGCCTCACAACTCACATTCTTTGTGGCAGAAACTATACCAAAAGAGGATATAACTATGGTTGATTTATTCAGAAGAGAATTAGAGAATAGCAGTATAGACTTATCTGAAAGTTCCAACTATACAGAGAATGACTTTAATACCATTGATTAACAAGACAAAAACTAATTAATATGGAATTTCCTTTGCACTGGGGACTGCAAAAGACAGGTTTACCCCTTATCGTTGTTACTTGTACTGATGATACAGGAACAACCAGAGATTTGTGCTTATTAATTGATACTGGTTCTACCAATAATATAATGTTCAGCTTTGTATATGAGCACTTTCAGAAGAACTTCAAATCATTAGATAAGCAAGGTTCTATTATGGGGTTTGAAGGTCAGCAACATGAGACACCACAGATAGAAGCCACATTTGACTTTGAGGGGAAGAATTATACTTCAATTTTCTCTGTATTAGATGTATCTGATGGCATGAAGCATGTACAAGAAGAATCTGGAGTACAGATACATGGAGTTTTAGGTATCCACTTTTTGGTGGATTACGAGTGGAGTCTTGATTTTGAGAAGCTTTTGATTGTATTTAATAATAAACAAGTAGACATATGATGAAACATTTTGTATTGACATTAGCTGCCATCCTGTTGATTACTGGATGTAGTAAGGATTATGATGATACCCAGCTTTGGGAGAATATGAACAATCTGAAAAGTAGAGTTGAGAAGCTTGAAGATACCTGCAATAGATTGAATACTAATATAATCTCACTACAGGCTATCCTTGAAGCTATACAGAAAAATGATGCTATTAGAGATGTATCCACTTTGGCTGATGGAGAAGGGTATTTAATTTCATTTACATCAGGAAAGTCCATAACTATTTATCATGGTACAAATGGATTAAATGGGACTGATGGTGAAGATGGAACTACTCCTAATATTAGTGTCAAACAAGACAGTGATGGTATTTATTACTGGACTGTAAATAGTACATGGTTATTGGATTCCAATAATAAGAAGGTAAAGGCTGTTGGGGTTGATGGTATTAATGGCAGCAATGGTAAAGATGGAGTTACTCCTGTTATTAATGTAAAACAAGATAGTGATGGAATATATTACTGGACTGTAAACAATACATGGCTATTTACTCCTGATGGAATTAAAGTAAAAGCAACAGGAACTGATGGTACAAATGGTACTAATGGAAAAGATGGTGATAGCTTCTTCAAAGATGTAGTTATAAAAGAGGGGTATGCTTACTTTACCTTAAATAATGATGAAAACAGCATCTTGCAAATACCATTTTATACTCCAAATAGTCTTAGTATTCATATACAAGAAGCAGGAACTCTCAAACAGTTATTAACTAATGAACAGAAGAGGACTATATTGTCCCTGAAATTAACGGGTACAATCAATGAAGATGACATGAAAACTATCATTGCTCAAATGTTAGTATTGGAAAAACTAGACCTGTCTGAGACTTACTGCAACTTTAAAGATGGACATCTTATTATTAATCCATATGATGCATCATTATTAAATAGAACATTAAGAGAGATAACTCTTCCATCATCTGGTAGTTATGATGTTACATGCAATTATTGTTTAAACCTTGAGAAACTAACAGTCACAAAGGACTACATTAGTATATATGGATTTAAGATGTGTGAGAACCTTAATATATTAACATTTGCAGAAGGAGTAACTGAAGTTGGAAGTTATGTTGGATATTTTCCATTAGTCTCTCTCCCAACATCATTAAAAACTATACATGAGCAGAGTTTTTGTACTATTGGCATAGGGACACCTCTAGTAAAAGAAGTTATATGCAATGCTATTACTCCCCCACTTATTGTGAACTATAGTGGCACAATAGTAAATGATTTTGGGGGTGGTTGGCAAGCAGATGTGGTATTAAAAGTCCCATCTGAGTGTCTTGAATCATACAAGAAGGCAAATGGATGGAAACATTTTGATACCATCATGAGTACAGATGAATTGTATAATTAGTAAATATCATTGATACTTTAAACTGATTTAGTTATGAAACAGAAGCAGGAAACTTAGCACAGTCCAAGTGCTATTGGTAGTATGATGCTAGCATAATAGTAATGCTACCATTGTTGGTTAATAGTTGGTTGACCAACCCCAAAAGAGATTATTATAGGACTAGCAGCTACATGATTTACAGGAACTTATAGACTAGATTCCGGTTCTGAAGGTCGTGCGTTTGAATCGCACCGGGGTCACATTAGAAAACCGCAATAACTTCATTAGTAAGTATTGCGGTTTTTATTTTATGTATTGTTTGATGCTTCTCTAATATCCGCTGAAAGTATAAACAGTGATTTATTTTTCTTTTGTGGAAGAGGTGCAAATTAATTTTTTGTTAGTGATTTCCGGATTATATGTATCATAATACTTCCAATCCCTTTCAAGTCTTTTAGCTACATCTATTTCTTCTGTAAAGTAGAGATATTCATTGTTTGCAACATCAAGAATGCTATAAGTCAGAATTTCCTTTTCTTTTCCTTCCTTGTCTTTATATTGGCTTTTGGTTAATAATATCTTATACTTACCGTCTTCCCGAACACCATACTCTTTGTTCTTTTCAAGAATATAAGTACCGGTGACATTCGTCTCATTATTAGCTACCATTTCTACAAAAATAGGTTTTGGATCTCCTGTTTCCGGAGTCTCTTTTGAATCATCACTGCAAGAGAATAGCAGAGCAACAAGTAATAATCTGAATAGTTTCATATTTGTATTTTATAGGTTTTATACTTTTTATTAGATTAGTATTTGGATCTGATTTATTTATCAGACATTGCAAATGTACAATTTTTACATTATATATCAATAGTAATGCATTAAATAAAACAGTTTTAGATTGTTGATATATAACTTAATAATAAAGTAGACGATTGGTGAGTTTTTGTATTGCATTGTTTGAGTTTCAAGATGCGAGTTCTTATTTTACTTGCATAATTTAGCCTAAATTGAATAAAAAGTTGTTTTAGATGGCTGCTTTTCCATAGAAAATGATAACTTTGTAGGTGTGGGCAGGTGAATGGATGCTGATTGAAATTTTATGTTTATGACCCTTGCGGAAGTAGACATTTGATGATAATTACATTAACCCTTAACTGGAGTCAGTATCATGGAAGAAGCAGGAAAGAAGAAATGGGCTAGTGTTGTACTAGTTGTTGGCGCTATCGGCTTTATCATTGCTTTGATTTACTTTACAGTAATTTCAAGTATTAACATGTAAAAGAAATCATTATGAGGCTTGAAAATGAAAGCTTGGACATAGACGGTAATCGGATTCTATGCCCAAGCTTGTTTCTTTGAAGTTCTTAGCTTCTTGATACTTGAAGTCCTTTGTCGGAAAGCGTCATGTCAACGAAGCGTGCACGCGGATTAGGGGCTTGTTCTGTCAGTATCCGGCGGATTTGCCCTGCGGCTTGCGGGTCTTTGGCTACCATATACAAGTAACCGCCACCCCCTGCACCGGGGAGTTTGTATCCTAATGTATAATCTTTGATTTTCTCGATAATGGCTGCTACTGCCGGTGGATTCGTTCCGCAGTCCAATGCCTGGTTCTGTATCCAGGTCTTACCTACCAGATTGGCAAAATTGCTGAAGTTACTGCGTAGAATGGCTTCACTCATATCCATGGCGTGTGCTTTCATTTCAGCCAGTAAGCTCAGGTGCATGCCCGAATTGAGGAACATGGAGCTGACGATTTCGGCTAATATACCTTTGGCTGTACGGGTGATTCCCGTATAGTACAGCAAGTGGCAGTCTCGATAATCAGGATGGACAAAGAGTTGGTCAGGTAACCAGCGTACTAACGGGTTCTGTTCAAACCCTGCTTCGGATTGAAGCAGCTTGACACCGGAGAATACACCGCCGTATTGATCCTGCCAACCGCCGCCTGTGGTCAGGAGTTGTTCCAGTACTAATGTATAGCTGCAAATATCATTCTTGTCCCAAGCCAGTCCGCAGAAATCATTGATGGCTCCCAGAACGGTGGATGCCAGAATGGAACTGGTTCCCAAACCTGAACCTGCCGGGATGGCAGCCAATAAGGTAATTTCTATTCCCGAACCGAAGGCTTTCAAATGTTCTTCCAATGAAGCGTAGCATTCGGCGGAGAATGCCGGTGCAAAGCCTGCCAGACTAAGCGCTGCTTTAGGAATGGAGAACGGTGAACCGACTTTCTTATAGTCTTGCAGTTCTTCATAGTTCCTGATAATTTCCATTGCGCCCATGTCGATGGAGCGGAGTACGATGTGATATTCTTTACAGGGTTTCACATAGACCTGTAATGGTGGCTGACCATTCAATTCGATAGCGAGATTAACGACACTTCCGCCTGAATAAAGAGAGTAGGGTGGAGTATCTGTCCATCCCCCGGCCACATCAATCCGTACAGGACTGCGACCCCATACGATTTGGTCGGAATAGACGCTGAGTACAGGACGATTTTTATGTTCTGCCATAGCTCCCAGCAAACCGTCGCGAAGCAAATGGAATGCTGCCTGTTCTTCTTTTTGGCAAGCATCCTCTCCGCGTAACTTCATAATCCGTGCACGAAGCATACGGTTATGTATCCGAACCATTGGAGCGGCATCCTCTTTCAGGGCGTCGGGAGTCTCTAAGCCCAAACGTACGAATTCATTAGCTGCATCCTGCAAATCTAATTGATAGAATACACTCTTTTCGTAGTTGGCAGCCAATCCTTTCCAGTTCTCCTTGCGGAAACTGCTGCGCTGTGCATAGAGACGTTTCAGATTGGCACTTGCCGAAATCTCATCAGCGGAAACTTTCTCAGCTTTCAGCCAAAGTTCTTTTCCTTCTTCCTGTTGAGGTTCCGATGTCATCCAACGTATTAATATCCCTAATTCTTCTACGGAAGTTACTTTCGGGAAAATAGAAGCAGCCTGCAAATCGTCCGTGCGACCTTTTATGTCGTCCCGCGTAATTCCTCTTTCTTCCATCCATTGTGGGAACGGGATATTGAGATAAGTAGTCGTCGCCTTTTCCAATGCTCCTTTGAATACATCATCCAAACCATACGGGCGGGCTACGAAATCGTGTTCACCGACAGGAATAATATCCACACAGACACCATCCGGCAGAGAGATGTCCCAATGATTCTCCGGTACTCCGGTAATGATTTGGCGGGAACCCAATTTCCAGCCTTTTCCTATATAACTGTTTTCTATCCAAAGATTGGCATTATCGGCAGAAAGAGCCACCTGCGTGATGGAATTTTGAATAAAGATAGCCGGATTGGGTTTTACTTTCCGGTGCATGATTTTTCTTTGGTCGCGTACCTTGTCCTGTATGGACAGCGTCGAAGAAATCAGTTCATGGCTTGTGCCATAGTGATAAAATTCTCCACCGGGTAAAGGCAATATGGCCACGGACAGTTGGTTGATTTCTTCATCTGCTGTCTTGGGATGCTCTCCCAAAGCCAGTCCGTAGTCTGAATATAAATCATAATAATGAATGTCGTCCGTTCCTTTTTTCAATGAACGCTTCATCAATACTTCCACGGCGCGGTCACTCAGAATCCAAATGCCGATGTCCATCAGGAAAAGATGCGTTTTGGATAAACTCTCCAATTCTTCAAGCGAAGGTTTCTGCAACATGAAGTCGAGAACTTCCGGGCTCTTCCGGTCGGATACAAATACGCCGTGATGTGTTGCCAGCGAAGGGTTCACCCAAAGACCGTAACACACTACATCTACATTGGGAATATCCTGCAACGGCTTTTCCGAACGGATATACACGTCTCCGCTGGCTATCAGGGTATTCAGCCCGGCGGGAGCCTGCTTCATGATTCTTTCGTATAGCGGAAGCTGTAATGACAGCAGATTCTGTCCCAGCTTTTGCCCCCGTTCCCAACTAAAAATGGGAATGGGAGTCAATATCTTGCCGGAAGGACCGTAGCTTGGCAGACGGCGGCTTTGTCCGCCCGCATGGAGCAATATTCTTTTTTCGCGTCCTATCCAGTCACTAAAAGTATCCTGAGGTGCGGATTCCTGATGGCAGGCTTGCAGCAGCCAGGTAGTTCCGCCGCCGGAACCCAGTTTGCTTCCAATGGGGTCTGACGTACAAAACCAGTCGGCGTGATTCACTTCTTCCAGTTCGTGAAAACAATGGATTAAGTTAGGTGGTAAGGATAGTAACTTTTGCATAGTAGAATCAGTATTTTAAAGATAAACGTATTAATGAATGAAACAGATGCTTATATATCCAGATTGTCCCAAGCTTCGCAAAGCGCTTGCATGGAAGGGAACAGTAAATCAGCTCCCGCATCCAGTAAAACCTGTCCGGCCAGCGGCCCTGTGTTTACGGCAATCGTGAAGATGCCCGCTTTGTGTCCGGCTTCCACTCCCAACGGGGCATTTTCTATGACAACGGCTTCGTCCGCGCTCAATCCGCCTTTTTTTAGCGCCATCAGATAAGGTTCAGGATGCGGCTTTCCGTATTTCACGTCGAAAGCCGTAACCATCAACTCCTTTTTGAACATTCCCGGAAAGTTGTGCTCCAACCGTTCAAGCAGCGAAAGCTGTCCCGAACCGGTCACGACCATAGGAACCAGTCCTTCACTCTTTATTTTTTGTAATAACTCCCATGCGCCGGGCATACGTTCCGCTTCCGCATACGAGTTGAACAGGACGCTTTTCTCCTGATAGATACTTTCTATTTCTTCCTGGGTAGCTTCCCTGCCCAGTTCACGTTGGAATACGATGTTGATAGTAGCAGCTCCCGTCCGTCCTTCGTGCATATACGCTTCTTCGCGGCTGAGAGTGAGCCCGTGAGATTTCATCACTTTATGCCAGGCTTCGGAATGGTAGGGCATGGAGTTGAAAAGTACTCCGTCCATGTCGAACAGGACGGCTTTCAGTTTCTTTTTCATACTTGGTACGTCGTAGAATCTTTTTTTCGTAATACTTATTTTATTATTATCATTTTCTTCAGTTCGGGCAGGGTGATGACTATATCATAGTGATTGCCGGATTCCGTACCGATATATCTGTAAGCTACGCTTTTATCATTGTTGATACAGGTTTTCAGAAATACCTGGGTTGCCGGGTCGGACTGTGCAGCCAAATTTGCAACAATTCCTTTCTTTACTTCTTCCGCATTTGCTTCAATTTGGCTGATGGGACATGCGTCTTCATCTACTTTGCAGATATAAACAACCGATTCGTCACTGAGTTCAATCTTCTCTATAAGAATCTCTTCACTTGCCTGCATCGGGAATTGCAGGTTCGCCATTTTCAGTTGCGCTTCAAGCTTGGCACGCTCGCTTTGTGACGGGTCGGATTCTGCTTTGAGAACTTCTTTCACTTCCTCGGGAGTGAGTTCGCAGACCGCCTCTTCACCGGAGTCTTTCCCTACAAACTTCATTTGAAGTCCTGCGTTACATTCGGCTACCAGTTTAAGCATCTCTTTGACATCCTTCGCCGGATTTCGGAACATAATCTTGATAGACTCTTTCATGCTTTCGGGGTTGTCCTTCAAAATGGCTATATCGGTAATACTCTCATTCATGTTGAGCGTGTATACCACATTGCTCCCGTCATAGGTGATGCTGGTAATTGTACCGACTTCTCCCATATCCATTGGGCATTGTTTGTTTGCAATAGCAACTACTGCTTTGAGTTTACTTTCCTGGCAACTGCTGATTGATACCATCAATAATAACAAGCTACATAGTAGCACGAACCCGTAGGATTTCTTTAGTAGATTTTGTTCCATTCTATTATTTTTTTTAAGTTGAGTCGTTTTAAATCATCCCCATATACGAGGCAAAGATAACGATAAAAAATGAGAGATAAAGTAGAATGGCAAGATAGTTGTAAACAAGGCTGTTATGTGATTAACAACACAAATATTTGCTGTTTAGAAGATTATGTGTATTTTTGTAGCGTTATAAACTCGACGATAGCATGAAAAAGAGAGTATTATTGTTGCTACCATTGTTTTTAGGCGCTTGTTCCAACAGTGGGGAAAGTCCTGTGATTAAGATCGAAAAGCTATATGTGAAGGCTGAACCGGACAGTGATAGTGCAAAAGAAGAAGACTATGCCAATAAAATGGATGAGTTGCCGGCTCTGAAGGTGGGAGACGAGGTAAAGGCTCTTTTACTTTTGGATGGAAATGGTGCAGAACTGAAGACTTTCAAACTTCAGAAAGATAATGATGAGGCATTGGATACCAAACTCAACTATGAGAAAAATGAAGTATCAACCGAAGGAAACCTGACGGACGAAGAGAATGGACAACTCCGTTTTAAAGATGGTGTGACGCAGACTAAAGTTCTGGTGCAGGCTACCATTAAACAGGTAGATAAGAACGGTGATGTTAGACTGGAATTCTATCTTTCCTCTAAAGCTGAATGTGAAGGAGCACAAGAAGAAATCGGCTTAAAAACAAAAGTCGATGATGAAAAAGAAGAATAAAGGTAACGAAAAAGCATAAAAACAACTTTGGTACAGGATATAAAAAAGAAGCGGTTTACAGAAAACCGCTTCTTTTTTATATATAGACTTTATTCTATTACAATTTAGCACGAATCGCTTTAGACTCTTCTTCATAACCCGGTTTGTCAAGCAAAGCAAACATATTCTTCTTGTATGCTTCTACACCCGGTTGGTTGAACGGATTCACGCCCAGCAGATAACCGCTGATACCGCAAGCCTTTTCGAAGAAATACAGCAAACCACCGATATTGTACTCGCTCAATGAAGGAAGAACGATACGCATATTAGGTACGCCACCGTCTACGTGAGCCAGTTGAGTTCCCAGTTCAGCCATCTTGTTCACTTCGTCCACACGTTTGCCGGCTAAGAAATTCAGACCGTCCAGATTCGCTTCGTCAGAAGGAACTTCCAGTTTATGGTCTACCTTATCCAGTGAGATGACAGTTTCGAAGATAGAACGTTCACCTTCCTGAATCCATTGACCCATAGAGTGAAGGTCGGTAGAGAAGTCTACTGATGCAGGGAAAATACCCTTGTTGTCCTTGCCTTCTGATTCTCCGTAAAGCTGTTTCCACCATTCGCTTACATAATGCAGTTTCGGGCAGAAGTTGACGAGGATTTCGATCTTCTTTCCGTTTCTGTACAGTTCATTACGGGTAGCAGCGTAGATAGCAGCAGGGTTTTCGGCAAACGGAACGTCTGCGCCACATGCTTTTTCCATGTCGGCAGCACCGGCAACCAGTTGCTCAATATCGAATCCGGCAACAGCAATCGGCAGCAAACCAACCGGAGTCAGTACAGAGAAACGTCCGCCTACATTATCAGGGATGATGAATGTTTTGTAACCTTCCTTGTCGGCAGTAACACGTGCAGCACCTTTCTTGGCGTCTGTAACGGCAACGATTACTTGTTTTGCAGTTTCTTTGCCGCGTTGGTCTTCACATTGCTTCTTCAACAGACGGAAAGCAAGCGCAGTTTCAGTTGTAGTTCCCGATTTAGAGATATTGATAACACCGAATTTCTTATCTTTCAGATATTCAGTAAGCTCATACAGATAATCTTCGCTGATATTGTGTCCGGCATAAATCATGACAGGAGCCGTTTTCTTTTCCTGCAACCAAGTGAAGCTGTTAGACAAAGCTTCGATTACAGCACGTGCACCCAGGTAGCTACCACCGATACCGGCAACGATTACCACTTCGCAATTATCTCTCAATACTTTTGCGGTAGCGTTCAAATCAGCCAGATGTTCTTTGGTGATGGAAGAAGGCAGGTGTAACCATCCTAAGAAGTCATTTCCTTTGCCTGTTCCTTTTTCAAGCATTTCCTGTGCGGCTTTCACCTCTGCTTCGTAGGCAGAAACCTTTTCTTTGGAGATAAATCCAAAAGTCTTTTCAATGTTCAAGCTAATCATATCTTTCTTGTTTAAAGGTTATCTAAAAGAATCAGTTAGTAATTTAATCTCAATCATAGGTGAGATACGTTCATACAGGATGTTGTACACAGCGTCCAGTATCGGCATATTGACGTGATGATGCTTGTTGATTTCCTTGATACATTTCGTGCCATAGTAACCTTCGGCAATCATCTCCATTTCAATCTGCGCACTCTTTACGGAATATCCTTTCCCTATCATCGAGCCGAATGTCCGGTTACGGCTGAAGTTGGAGTATCCCGTCACCAGCAAGTCACCGAGATAAACAGATTCATCTACGTTTCTGTTCAGCGGGTGTACCGTATTCAGGAAACGGTTCATCTCCTGGATAGCGTTGGAAATCAGTACAGCCTGGAAGTTATCGCCGTATTTCAGTCCGCTGCAAATACCGGCGGCGATGGCATACACGTTTTTGAGTACCGAACTATATTCGATACCCGATACGTCGTCACTAACAGAGGTCTTGATAAAACTGCTTCCCAACCGGCGCGCGAAGATGCGTGCTTTGTCTTTGTCGGGGCAGGCGATGGTCAGATAAGAGAGGCGTTCCAGCGCTACTTCTTCTGCGTGGCAGGGGCCTGCAAGGACAGCGATGTTTTCGGGTGGTACGCCATATTCTTTTGTGAAATATTCCGATACAATCACGTTGTCATCGGGTACGATTCCTTTGATAGCAGTGATAATAAACTTATCCTTAATCTTTGTTTTCAGCTTTTTCAGATGAGCTTTCAGATAAGGAGAGGGGGTGACGAAAATCAGTGTATCCGATTCCTTCACGACATCGTTGATGTTAGAACTGAAAGTGATACGCTTCGTGTCGAATTTCACCCCTGTCAGATAGGCGGGATTATGTCCAAGTCTCTTAAAATCGGCGATGCGGTCGTCTCGTCGCATGTACCAATTAATAGAGTCTTCCTGAGCCAGACACATCTTTGCGATGGCTGTAGCCCAACTTCCTCCGCCCATTATCGCTATCTTACCGGGTAGTTTCATATTTAGTTGAAAGTTGAAAGTTGAAAGTTGAGAGTTGAAGATTGGAAGTTGTTGCTTGAACAACATTTTCAATTTTCAACTCTCAACTCTCAACTTATTTAAGTTTATTTATCCACTCGGTCACGTCGTTCACGCTTGGATTGGTCAGTTCTAATTTGTATTTCTTATTGATTCCGCAGATGTCCTGATGCAACTTTTGCGGATTAACATCCTGCATATCAGCTACTGTGTTGTAGCCGGCTTTCTGGATGACCGGCACCCAGTCTTCTGCAATACCCAGTTCCATGTATTTGGTGGCAGGGTCTTTCTTGATTACTTTCTCCGGACGCATTTGCGGGAAGAACAGTACTTCCTGAATGGTGGTCTGTCCTGTCATCAGCATCACCAGACGGTCGATACCGATACCGATGCCGGATGTAGGAGGCATACCATATTGCAAAGCACGCAGGAAATCCTGGTCGATAATCATTGCCTCGTCGTCACCCTTGTCGGCAAGACGCATCTGTTCTTTGAAGCGTTCTTCCTGATCCAGCGGATCGTTCAACTCCGAGTAGGCATTGGCGAGTTCCTTGCCGTTTACCATTAGTTCGAAACGTTCGGTCAGTCCCGGTTTGGAACGGTGCATCTTTGTCAACGGTGACATTTCCACCGGATAATCGGTGATGAAAGTGGGCTGGATGTAGCTGCCTTCGCAGAATTCACCGAAGATTTCATCAATCAGTTTGCCTTTGCCCATGGTGTCGTCGATTTCTTCCATCTTCAGTTCTTTGCAGACCTGACGGATTTCTTCTTCGCTCTTGCCGTTGAGGTCGTATCCAGTCTTCTCTTTGATAGCGTCGAGGATAGGCAGACGGCGGTAAGGAGCTTTAAAGCTGATTGTCTTTCCGTCTACAACGGTTTCGGTGCTTCCGTTCACGGCGATACAGATGCGTTCCAGCAACTTTTCGGTGAAACTCATCATCCAGTTGTAATCCTTGTACTGTACGTAAAGTTCCATACAAGTGAATTCGGGGTTGTGGGTTCTGTCCATTCCCTCGTTACGGAAGTTCTTTCCTATTTCGTATACACCTTCAAAACCACCTACGATCAGTCGTTTCAGATAAAGTTCCGTTGCGATGCGCAGGTAGAGGTCTATATCCAGTGAGTTGTGGTGAGTGATGAACGGACGTGCGCTTGCTCCGCCGGCGATGGATTGCAGGATCGGAGTTTCTACTTCCGTATATCCGGCTTCGTCGAGGGCGTTGCGCAGTGTTCTCACTACGGTGGCACGCTTTTCGAATGTCTCTTTGATGCCGTCGTTTACTACCAGGTCCACATAACGTTGGCGATAACGGAGTTCGGGGTCTTCAAAAGAGTCGTAAGCTACGCCGTCTTTATATTTTACGATAGGCAGCGGTTTGATAGACTTGGCAAGTACGGTCAGTTTTTTGGCATGGATACTGATTTCGCCCATTTGTGTACGGAACACGAAACCTTCGATACCTACGAAGTCACCTAAGTCGAGCAGGCGTTTGAATACAGAGTTGTACAATTCCTTGTCTTCTCCCGGACAGATGTCGTCACGTGTAATGTATACCTGTATACGACCTTTAGAGTCCTGCAGTTCGATGAACGAAGCCTTGCCCATCACGCGGCGGCTCATAATACGGCCTGCAACAGAAACCTGACGCGGTTCGTCTTCATCTTTAAATTCTGCTTTTATATCAGTAGAGAAAGCATTGGTTACATACTCTGCAGCGGGGTACGGATCGATACCCATTGCACGAAGCTCATTCAGACTATTGCGCCGAATAATTTCCTGTTCACTTAGTTCTAATATATTCATTTCGTTATGTATTAACTCAATTTTGGAGGCAAAAATACGAAACTTTTCTCATATATCCTGTAATCCGTCTCTTTTTTGTATCTTTGCGCCCTCAAAACAATAGGTATGACAGGACAAAAGACACCCACTGCGCTGGGTACGGAAAAAATCGGGAAGCTTTTAATGCAGTACGCCATTCCGGCAATTATCGCCATGACGGCATCTTCTCTTTATAATATGGTAGATAGTATTTTCATCGGTCACGGGGTGGGGGCAATGGCTATTTCGGGCCTGGCACTTACGTTTCCGCTGATGAACCTTGCGGCGGCTTTCGGTTCGCTGGTAGGTGTGGGAGCGGCTACACTGGTATCGGTGAAGCTGGGACAGAAAGATTATGATACGGCACAACGGGTGCTTGGCAATGTGCTGGTATTAAATATTATCATCGGACTGGCTTTTACGGTTCTTACCCTGATCTTTCTCGATCCGATTCTTTATTTCTTTGGGGGAAGTGAGGCGACTGTCGGCTATGCCCGCGATTATATGGTGGTTATCCTTTGGGGAAATGTCATCACCCATCTTTACCTGGGCCTGAATGCAGTACTTCGTTCCGCAGGGCATCCGCAGAAGGCGATGTATGCCACGATTGCTACCGTGGTCATTAATACGATACTCGACCCTATTTTTATTTACGGCTTTGGCTGGGGAATACAGGGTGCGGCTATCGCTACGATTACCGCACAGGTCATCGCACTTCTTTGGCAATTCAAACTGTTTAGTAATAAAGACGAACTCCTGCATTTTCATAAAGGCATTTTCCGACTGAAAAAGAAGATTGTTTTTGATTCTCTGGCCATCGGTATGGCTCCCTTCCTGATGAATCTTGCCGCCTGCTTTATCGTCATCCTTATTAATAAAGGGCTGAAACAGCACGGAGGGGATCTGGCTATCGGAGCTTTCGGCATTGTCAACCGTCTGGTATTCCTCTTCGTTATGATTGTGATGGGTTTGAATCAGGGAATGCAGCCCATTGCCGGCTATAACTTCGGCGCCAAACAGTATCCGCGCGTGACGCAAGTGCTGAAAATAACGATTTATGCCGCGACCATTGTTACAACCATCGGTTTTCTGATGGGAATGTTTATTCCGCAACTGGCTGTTTCTATCTTTACGACGCACGAAGAATTGGTGAATATCTCGGCAAAGGGCTTACGGATTGTTGTGATGTTTTTCCCGATTGTCGGTTTTCAGATGGTGACTTCCAACTTCTTCCAGAGTATCGGCATGGCGAGCAAGGCTATCTTTTTGTCTATTTCGCGTCAGGTGCTTGTACTGATTCCTTGCCTGTTGATTCTTCCCCGGTTTTACGGGCAGCTCGGCGTGTGGATCAGTATGCCTATCTCTGATTGCCTTGCCAGTCTGATTGCAGGAGGGATGCTTTGGTGGCAGTTCCGTCAGTTCTCACTGTCGGCTGATAAAACTCATTAAAAGTAAACCGAAGACTCCTTTACTGTAATAACTTATCTTTCTTACTTTTCTCAAACCATTCTCACTACGATGAGAAAATTTTCTCACTGTGGTGAGAAAAAATTCTCATTGCATTGAGAAAAAAATCTCATACCTATGAGAAAATCTTCTCATTGTGGTGAGAATAATACTACTTAGTAATAGTCTGATAATGATTGCTTATCTTTACTTTTACCAATCGTATTTCTCTATGTATTTATCGAATGCAGGCTTAAACTTGATTCCATGTTTTGAGAAGATGGCGGCAATTTGCTTTTGTTCGTCAGGGTGTAAAAGGCGCTCTTTGTTGCGGATGCGATAATACATGTTACGTCCCATTAGGGAGTACATTTCTTTGCGTATGGTGACGGCCATGGCATGCGGAATGTTATCGAGCAGATGATCCATGCCGGAGGCAAAGAGGACAGTGCGGAACGGACTGAAAAAAGTACAGTTGGTTTCGTTGCCTGCTATGTGGTTTGGGTTTACTGCCGAATAGTAAGGAGTCGTTTGCGGTATGCAGAGGGCAGCCTGATAGCGGAGGCATTTGCTGTGGCGTGGACATTTGTTGTGGGTACAGTATAAATAATTCTTGGGGATGTCATTAAAGTCTATCTGTGTGTGCATGATTCTTGAATGCTTTTATAGTTTGTTGTTGCTTTATTTTCTATTTATATTCAGCTCATTGGAGCAAAGGTAGTGTTTCTTTTTGATATAAAGAAATATAGAGAAGATATAGTGAGTGTATTTGAGACATATATGTCTCGAAGATAAATTCCTGGTTACTTGCACTTCCCGATTTATTAGGTTACTTTTGTAGCGTATTAAATGAAGAAAGGAGATAGGTGAGTATGGCAAGACCGATTAAAGAAACTCCGATACTTTTCGGAGAAGATGCACGGCGGTTTGAAGAGCGGATGAAAGAAAAACGCAGGGAGACCCCCGAGCAGCGGGCAAAAAGATTGAAGGACTATGAACTGGCAATGAAAATATTTAAAAAATAGATATGGATCGTCAGTTAATAGAGACAACGTATGAGATGCGTAAACTAGATACCTCAGAAAAAATAGAATCGTTCGATTGCGGAGATACCGACTTGAACGATTTTATTTTGAATGAATCTTTCCTGTATCGGGAAGCTTTGCTGGCTGTCAGTTATGTACTTGAGAATAAAGTTAATCAGCGATCAGTTGCTTATTTCAGTCTTGCCAATGACAGGATCTCTTTGTCTGATTTTGAAAATAAAACTGAATTCAATCGTTTCCGCAAACATCGGTTTGTGAATGAGAAGCGTTTAAAAAGCTATCCTGCTGCAAAGATTTGTCGTTTGGGTGTTGACTTGTCTGTAAAAGGTCAATCAATAGGCTCATTCCTATTGAATTTTATTAAAAGTTATTTTATTATTGAGAATAAAACAGGTTGCCGTTTTTTAACTGTTGATGCGTATGCGGCTGCTGTTCCTTTTTATATGAAAAACGGTTTTGTCCCATTGAATGATGAAGATGTGGATTCTGCTACACGTTTGCTCTACTTTGATCTGAATGATATTGTGAAATAATTCAGATTCTGTTCTACTTTTATATAATATAAAATGATGGATTGGTAATGTTAATTGTTACAACATAGTCTTTTGAATTTATATAATAGTGACGATTGCTTTGTTTCTAATTTTCCCCAAACATTTATTAGCCCCTTTTGTTATTTTCCGAAAACTATTTGTAACTTTGTCATCGGAACGTAGCATACCGTTTAAAGGTGTGCGATTGCGCGTTTCCTCGGCTAATAGGAAATTGTAACGGATTTTTTTGATGTATGCCGGGAAGACGCCTGTACTTCTATGACTTCTCATAGGGTACGGGCTGTCTGTCCCGTGTGTGTGGGGTGTTCGCTACAACCTTCTGTTAGCGGGATTAGATAGCTCCGTACTCTTTTATAATAAAAGGTAAAAGGTACGGAACAAGTTAATTACTAACTTAGTTCCGTTTTTTATGTCAAAGTGGCTCACAACAAAACAAATGTCCGAAAAGCACGGCATTAATGAACCCATTCTCAGGAATTGGGCGAATCTTGGTTATATTACAAGTTCACGAATAGAGGAACAGCTATTTCTGGATGAAGATAGCCTTCTTGCTTATCTGGAAACCCACAAGAGACTTGGTTTGGAAGCAGATTATTTATCAAGAATCGTAGAAGAAAAGAAGTTGGAACGTGACTTTATCATTTCCAGATATGATGATTTGCTTTATGTCTTGAGAACCCAAAAGACATGTAAGCCTTTATATACAATCATTATCCGCGAACTGGCTCAATTGATAATTCATCCCGAAGGTCGTGATATTTTCTATTCCATTTCCATAGGAGAACCCATAGCGAAAGTTGCCTGCCGACATCGAATCACCTACGACCGTGCATTACAGATTTATAATTCTCATCTTAAAGGCTTGAAACTACGGAAGGACATGTTGGCTACCTATCGGAAACGTTCCATGGATGCCCGTTTCCTGTCTTTGGCCGAGGACAGGAAGAAGGTAAATCTGGAGCAGGATGAAAAGATACTCAATCTGTCACTCCGGAAAGTTGCCGATACCCGGTTGGCAAATGTATTGCAGAATAATGAGATACGGACGGTAAAGGAGCTGTTTGAAATCATATCATTAGGGGGATGGAAAAGTATATTAGGCATAGAAGGCGTCGGAAAAACTTCGTACTACCGTTTGTTGTCCAAGCTTCAGATGCTGGGAGTAGTCGATGAAAGTTTGGACAAAATCCTTTCCAAGTGTTCACATGAATAATCCCTATTCTTCCGTATGTGTATTGGCTATTTCCGCCCGAATCCTGCTTAGTGATTGTGGCGTTATCCACAAGTAAGACGCGATATGTTTCAGTGGGACATATTGCAGTAATTCCGGTGTATCCTTGATAAGAGTAAGATAACGCTCTTTGGCTCGCGGGCTTCCCGAACTGATAAGCCAATTTTCTTGTAAGAGCATCTGGTGATTCATAAGACTAATTCCCAGGTTAGCAAGTCCGATGGAAGAAGCGAACAAATGATTCAGGGCTGTACGGGAAATGCAATAAGCTACGCTGTCACACATCGCTTCAATATTTATTAATGAGTAACCATTTTCCACATATCCCCAAACGGAGAAAGCGGCTTCTCCCTCGGACGCAAACCAAATTGTTGAATCTACTCCGTCTTTATGGTAATATGCCCGCCAAATGCCTTCTATGATAAAATAAAGGTTACTATTCTTTGCTCCTTCGCGTACAATCAATGATTTCTTTTTGAAATGTACTTCTTCCATACAGTCCAATAAAGCCTGTATATCCGTTTCTGACACCTTATACTTATTACAAAGTTTTTCAATGAATGCCTTCATGTTGCAAAGATACTTATCGTCGGCGGACGATTAAGCGATCTTTGAAATAAATTCCGATGATATAGAGCATTGTTAACAATTCTGCAAACGGTACGGCTAGCCATATACCCGGCACTCCTAGTATTTTAGGAAGCACAAGAAAACCGATCAGCATAAATACCACCCCTCGAAGGAGAGTGATAATCATAGCTCTCTGCCCCCGTTCGACGCTTTGATAATAACCGATTCCTATCATGTTGAAAGCAAAGAATATAAATCCGATACCAAAATAAGGGATACCATTCACGGCTATGTCGAATGCCGCATAGTTCCGGTCGATAAACAACGAAACGATATTCTGCCGGCATAGGACGGTGATAATGAAAAAGCTGATTCCACAAATCAATGCCGTCCGAATGGCGAGGTGCAAGGTTTTCCTGACACGGTCGGGCTGTCCGGCTCCGAAATTATAGCTGATAATCGGTTGTGCGGATTGCGCAATGGCATTGTAAACCATGAAGATAATCGGGAAGAAGTAACAGGCAATACTGAATGCAGCTACTCCGTCTTCACCGAGATAATGGATGAAAACATAATTTCCCAAAAACATCATACAGGCGATGGATGCTTCGCTGATAAAGGCGGAACTTCCCAACTTTATCATATAACCAACATTGCGAAGAGTCAGCATCATACTTTTGATACTTAACTTAATCCGGCACAGATGAAGGGAACGGGAGAATTTGAGGAGATAAATCAGTGTCATCAATCCGCCTACGACAGTTCCCAAACTGGTAGCGAACGCTGCTCCCATTATTCCCCAGCCAAATTCAAAAATGAATATATAGTCTAGGATAATATTGAGTATGGCCGCAATAGCATTGCACATCATCGCATAAGTGGGCGAACCATCCAGGCGAATACAGAACATGCCTATATTTAATATCTCATAGAATACAAGAAAAGGGAGATACCATGCCATATACTCAACCGCCAAGGGCAATAATCTGTCCGAACTTCCTAATAATTTGGCCAATGGCTCTATATAATAAAAACACAAGGCGGACATAATAAGTATAAGAAGAGTGGAAAACACAAGCGCTTGAGTAATATTAATACTTGCCACTCTGCGTTTTCCCTGTGATAAATGAATGGAAGCGACTACCGAAGAACCGACTCCGAACATCAGGCCGATGCCGGCGGTAATCATAAAAAGCGGAGCCGTGATGTTAACGGCTGCCAATGCATCACTTCCAATCCCTTTTCCGACAAATATACCGTCCGTAATAACGAATATAGCCGAGAAAACCATTCCTAGTGCCGTAGGAATTAATAGCTTACGGAACAATGTGGAAATCTCCATGCTGCTGAAATAAATACTATCTTTCATACCTTTAATCTTTAAAATCTTAGAAAACGGTTGCAAAGGTAAAAGTATGAAAGGAGATAAAAATTACCATTTGGTAATTTTTATCCATCACGTTTATTTTGGTTTATCCGGAGAGAAATTTAAACTGTATCCTTTTGTCCAAAAATGTACATTTATTATTTGTTGGACATTAAATACTCCGATTTGGATTGTATACTTAGGTGAAAATATATATAAAAGGAATTGTACTTATTTGATACGCACCCTCATCTCCTGCGCGTCGAATGTCACCGACTCATTCCGAAACAACCTTTCGATATGTCCGCTGCCTACCATTTCCGGGGTGGGAAGGGCGTACATATGCGGATTGTCTATCAGCATGATGGAATTGCAGAGTGACAGGGCGATGTCAAGGTCGTGTGTGGAGAACAAGATACATTTGCCTTCTTCCTGCGCCAGTCTTTTCAGGAGCAGGCAGAGCTCGTAACGGTTGGGGAGGTCGAGAAAAGCAGTCGGTTCGTCGAGCAGAATGACGGGCGTGTCTTGTGCAAGGGCACGGGCAATCATGATTCGTTGACATTCACCATCGGACATCTTATCCATTGTTTTTTCCGCATAGCCGGACATTCCAACGAGTCGCATGGCATCATCCACGCGTTTCTCGTCTTCCGGTTGTAGCTGACCGAGCCAGTTCGTGTAAGGAGCACGTCCCATAGCCACTACATCCTTACAACGGAGATTGGCGATGCGTACTTTGTCCGTCGTTACAAAGCTGATGCTGCGGGCAAGCTTTTCCGGTTTCAGCGAAGCTATCTTCTTACCTTGCAGGATGATTTCTCCCGACTGTGGATGTTCCAGTCCCATCATGGCACGCAGTAAGGTACTTTTTCCTGTTCCGTTACGTCCCAGCAAGGCAACAAGTTGCCCGCCTGCGATTCGGGCGTTTACCGTTTTCAACAGCGTGCGCTGTCCGTATCCCAGTGTCAGTTCTTTAAGCTCGATCATTTGAATATACGCAAGTTTTTAACTATTACCCATAAAATAACCGGAACCCCCAATAAGGCGGTGATACAGTTGACCGGGAGCAGGAACTTCTTGGCGATGATGTCACAGATAAGCATACTGATAAGTCCCGTCAGCATAGTACCGGGAACGAGTATCCGGTGGTCGGCGTTGTTGAACAGCAATCGTGTGACGTGCGGAACTGCCAGACCGATAAATCCTACCGGACCACAGAAAGCAGTGACTGTTCCTGTCAGCAGTGCGGTAGAAATAAAGATAAAAGTGCGTGAACGCTTGATGTTCATTCCCATTGTCCGTGCGTAGTTCTCGCCGAGTAGCAGCAGGTTCAGTGGTTTGATGCAGGCTACGGAAATCAGCAGACCTATACATAGCATGGGAATCATAATTCCCAGTTGTGTAGCTGTGATATGACCGAGCGAACCCATCGACCAAAGTGTGAACATTTTCAGTTGTTCGGCAGAACTTAGATATTGCAGGATTTGGATAATGGCACCTGCCACATAACCTATCATAACTCCCATAATCAGTACGCCGAGAATATTTTTCACTTTCCGGCTGATGATGGCTACCCCCAATAAAATGACAGCCGTTCCTATCCATCCCGAGCCGACAATACCCAATGATTGAAGCAGCGGAAAATCTGACCATCCAAGTAGCGGGGCACCCAGTATAAACAGAGCTACCCCTAATCCTGCGCCGGAACTGACTCCCAGCAGATAAGGGTCTGCCAATGGATTCTGAAAAACCGTTTGCATTTGTAGTCCGCTTACGGAGAGTGCCACGCCTATTAATGCCGCTACTACTACCCGTATGAACCGAATGGATAGGAGGATATTACGCGTCATTTCGTCACATTCGCCGCCGGTGAGTACCGCCCATACCTTTGAAACCGGAATATAGGTATCCCCTGTTGCCATGTCTACCAGTAATAATAGCACGGCAACGATGCCTAATGCAATAAATAAAAGGGGGGTACGTTTACGGGGCTGTTTCATTGCAGGTGTCTGTAATAATAAAGTGAATCGGATACAAGTTCCGGGTGGAAGATATGAATCAGGTCGCGCAGTACGACGTCAGGACGTACCACTGCCGATTCCCAGTAATCATTGCCACCTGCGGGCGTCGACCGTAAGTTGTTATTATAGACCCTCTTTTCATGTACTGCTTTTGCGTCTGCGAATTTGGGATTGACGGATTTCAGCTCATCTAATGTGTTCACTGAACCTACATTAATCCAATAGTCTGCTTTTTGTATCAGTCCGTAAGCCGTTTCCAGTCCGATAGGAGTGGAGCTGTTTGAATTGTTTTCTTTATAAATATAATCAGCCCCCGCGTCGGCAATCAGCCGTGCCATGTAGCTTTGGGTGGAAGGCATTACCCAACTGTCGTTCCACGGAGTATTGAACATGACAGTAGGGCGTTGTTTGGCTGAGTCGGTAAGCGCTTTCAATGCGTAATAGCGTTCAGGGATTTCCCGGAATATTTCTATACCTTTCTTCCGATTATCTGTCAGTTCCGAAAGGACGACCATCCATTCGGCTTTGCCGAGCGGTGATTCTTCCAGGTATTCTCCCATATATAGATAAGGTATGGAGAGTTCTTTTAGTTTATCCGTTACAGCGGTTTGGGCATCACCTATACCATATAATAATACTACATCAGGCTTTAGCCCTATCAGCAGCTCGTAGTTCATTTCCGGCCCTATGTCCTTGATTGAATCTTTATGAGCGAGAATATAAGGGTTTGCAATATAATCGATTCCTGACACTCCGGCAATCCTGTTGATTTCTCCCAGTTCATCGAGCATGGCAATATAAGAAGAGGACATACATACGATTTGTTTCGCTCCGGCAGGAATGGCGGGCCCATTGAATCCGGCAGGCGCCTGCTCGCCGTTGCGTGAAACGAAATAGGACATTGTGACGTCTTTTGCTCCTTGCCATGGATTCGTTATCTGTATAAGGGTGCTGGCGGAATTTTCTGCGCCTAGAATCTTAAATCCCGAAGCATATTCAGGGATATATACATCCTGATTGAATGTTTCAATGGATGTCTTATTACGGGTGATGCAGCTTGCCAAAAAGAGAAGGCAAAGTAGCGCGACAGTCAAAATAGGAGATTTCACTTTTATAAGAATTTTAATTAGAAAAAAATAATAGTGGATCCTTTCGAATGGCAAAGATAGGACTTAATTATTAGTTTGTTTTTATTTTAGTTGGATTTTTCTTCTGATTTGTTTCTATTTGCTTATCTTTGTCCCCAGAAATTTTGGTGTCACTTTTCCGATTC
>ENA-OPTB01000320-OPTB01000320.1-human-gut-metagenome-genome-assembly--contig:-NODE-320-length-48721-cov-4.537110_pt1 | contig 48721 bp, 38 predicted proteins | sample MGYA00241810_ERZ501911 | MGnify/ENA primary metagenome ERZ501911 (study PRJEB25962, sample SAMEA2042304) | human gut metagenome | biome: human gut; feature: human-associated habitat; material: faeces... | reverse complement strand
ACTAACTCGCAATGAATTAGTTGCCTTAAATTTTATTATTTTAGGAATATCCCTAGTGAGAATTTTTTCTCATCGCAGCAAGAACACTTGAGAATATTCAGCATCCTAATATGCTGTTATACAAACTTTTCCCTTTTCTGCAGATAAAGTAATCCGACCATCATCCAGACTAAACTGGCGGATAAAAGGAAAATGCGGTTTTTGATAAGGATTCCCTCCCAAATGATCGGATGAACATTATCGGGAACACGAAAAGGATTCAGCAGAACGTTCCAGAAAGAATCCGGCTTACCTAAGAACATCAATGCAATGCCTATAATAATCATAAATACGGCAGTTCCGTTTCCACTCCGCGTAATGGTAGACAGCATAAAAGCCATATTTCCGAAAAAGAGTATCGGGAACATCAACTGTAATGCCATCTCAAGCGGATTGACCGGATACAGCAATAAAATGGCTATGTATGAAAAGATAATCAGAATAACAAAAATTGCCACATAAATCATCAATAACCGCACGCCCCAAACCTTATACTTATAGTCGGGGATTCCAAAGAGAATCTCCAATATCCGGCTATCTTCATCATTCTGAATGCCGAATACAGCCGGATAGAAAATAAGCAGCATAGACGGAAACATCAGGATGCTATAGATGAGTCCCTCGTTAATCTCCTCCCGTTTCCAGGCATTCTGAAACATGAAAAGAGCAAAAAAGCCAAATGCAGCCAGCAGAAACCAGAAAAACTTCCCGGCAAATATAATCTTCAGGTTATACCTGACTACTTTAGGCAACAGTTGTATCAATTGTTTGAATGTCATATCCTTCTTTTCTTTTTAATTCATATTCTTCAGCAGACAGAGATAAGCGTCTTCCAAATTAGCTTCTACCTCTACAGCCCCTTCATAAGGCTGTCCGACAGAAAGATAGCGCACCCGAATCGTATCGCCTTCCTGAATATGATGTATTACCAACGATTTGTCCAGTACTTTTTCAAATTCTGTCTTATCTATATTAAACTGCCATACTTTCCCGTTAGCCATTTCCACCATGTCCGAAGGATCACCGAAATATTTCAGTTCACCCTTATTGATCACCACTACCTGATTACAGGAACTGGATATATCCTCAATGATATGAGTGGAGAAAATAACGATACGGTCCTTACTCAACTCTACCAGCAGATTACGGAAACGGATACGTTCGCGAGGGTCGAGTCCCGCTGTAGGCTCATCCACAACCAGGATACGCGGTAAATGAAGCAGAATAAGCGCAATACCAATACGCTGTTTCATACCTCCCGAGAAAGAACCTATCTTTTCGTCTTTCCGCTCGTACATATGTACCGCTTTCAGTACATAATCCAGACGCTCCTTTCGTAACTCACCGTCTACAATCCCTTTCAGTATAGCCTGATAATCCAGAAACTCCCACGAAGTCATATTCTCATAAGTTCCGAATTCCTGTGGAAGGAAACCTATCAGACTCTGTAGCTCTTCTCTGTAGATACGTGTATCCAGACCATTGATCCAGATACTACCATAGCTCTGCTCAAAGATACCACAGATGACACGCATCAAGGTCGATTTACCTGCCCCATTGGGTCCCAGTAGTCCGAACATACCTGTCTGAATCTCGAATGACACTCCACGCAATGCTTTGAAAGGTTTGCGTCGTTTTCCAATCATAGGAACACTCTTCACCATGCGGAAATAGGAACGGCGAAGCCCTGCAAATCGTCCGGTGACACGCTCAATATTTACATCATGATCATACAGATACTGGGAAGTGACATAGATGGCAATACCCACCAGCCATAACAATCCGATCATGATGACCAGCCCGTTATTATCCAGTTTACGGAATAACTGAAACAGAATAAGGGGAGGAAGACTCCAGAATATCACCCGGTTTACGATCTTTGTTACTCGATTATCTCCGTATCGATAATATAAATAGGAACGTACCTTTCTCCACAAATACAGTATCGCTGCATAAATAGCGAACGAGAACAGGAATATCCAAAGCCTGTTATGAATGAAGAAATAGGTGAAATAAATGGCAAACAGTAAGATACCAAACTGCCATAGCACATTGATAAAGTCCTTCAGGGAATGGTATTCATTGCTCAATCCCAGACGTTTGCGTAATTGCAAACCACTGTTCCACTGACGGCTGATGTGTCCAGGCCAATCGTAGATCTTAACCAGATTGCGGACAGAAATACGAATTTCTTCATCCGGATTGATAACCTCCGCCTTAGCTCTCCGAAGACTAGTTTGCGCAAAGTATGTCATCCCCGGTATGCCTGCAATCAGTGCTACCAGATAGATTGACTGCCAAAGGATTCCGTCAGTGTATAGCCAGATACAGATTACACCGGACACAAAAAGAATCAGGTGAATGGTCCATAGTTTACGGGATAACGAACGGTACCACTGAAGCACATTTTCCAGTCCCATACAAACTGTCGGAATTAAAATCAGCGTCAGCATGGCGGAAAAGAAAAGTCCGCCTATCACTGTAATGGCAAAAGGTGCACCGATAGCCCCTGCATACTCCGTATCTCCCATAGCCAACGGGAGCATGGCAGCAATTGTGGTGATGGAAGTAATCAGAATGGGACGAATACGTGACATACCGGCAGTCATCAACGCCCTGTTCCGGCGGTATCCCCGTTTACGCAAAATGTTGGCGTAATCTATCAGAATGATTCCGTTATTGACGACTACTCCCAACAGAATAAGGAACCCTGTCAATGTATTCGCATTCATCAGACTGTTGCTCGAAAGCAATAATGCCAGCAAAGAACCGATAGCAGCCAACGGAATGGTAAAAAGCAACACAAAAGGCGTCACTACAGATTCGAAGACTGAAGCAAGGATCATAAATATCAAAAGAAAAGCTGCCAGAATAAGGAATTTGAAATCCCCGAATTCATCCTCCTCATGGAATACCTGCACAGCGACTCCGGACGGAAGATTATAACTGGCAATCAACTGGTCGATATCGGAACGATATCCTCCCAATAAATCTTTCGAAGACTGAACATCTCTCGGAAAAGCATAGTATACCTCAATCTGCTTATCTTGATTGACACGGATGATGCGCGAACGCCCACGTCCATAATTCAGAGACGATATATCTTCTAGATTGTGCATACCGCCATTGGCATTTTCTATCCGGATAGCACGCAAGTCATCCACAGTTTTCTCTTTCTGAGCTTTTTCCTGTGCCTCTTCTTCAGTTTCCTTTTCCGGTATTTCGTCACGGATAATAATATCATAAATATCCTCTCCCACCTTGAAAGTAGCTTCGGAAGAGTATTCATTATTAAGCGCAGTTAATCCGGTGGTAATATTGCCACGGTTAATATCATAGGCAGTCAGCAGAATAGGGTCAAAGTTCAGATTTATTTCCGCCTGACGGGGAGTATACGAAACATGAGTATGCTGTACAAAATCCTGTTCGTCCAACAAATAACGCACTTCCTCTGCCACCATCTGCATCATTTCGAAATCAGATCCCCTGATCACCACCCGTTCACTGTTGTCACCGATGCCCAACAAACGCATAAATCCGCCCAGACTGCTCAGAGCCGAGTTATCTCCTCCGCCTCCCATAGCATCAGAAACATAGATTTCCGCACCATTGATATTGGCAACTTTAGTCTGCACATCCGCTTTTATATCGGCTATTTTCCGTTTGGCGATCTTTGTGTAATCTTCCTGCAAAACGAGTGTCAGAGTCGCCTCTTTTTCCCGAATACGGCAAATCAGATCTTTCTTTTCCGGAAAATCCTCCAGACGTTCTTCCAGTACCTTTACAATCTTATCCGTATTTTCAAGCGTACTTCCGGTAGGCATCACGACACTGATGTTGAACCGGTCTGAAGCAACTTCTTTCATCTGTTGCACATTCAAGGTCAATGACAAAATCAACGTTGCAAAAAGCAAGATCACAGCTCCAAAGACTGTCACTCCCGGATTACGCATACAAGTCTTCAATAAGACCAGATAGACCTGCATCGGACGCTGAACGATCGATACTTTTTCATAAACGACACTGTTCCCACTCTTACTCTTCAAAAGAAGGTAAGTAATCATCGGTATAAAAAGTAAAGCTACAAACAGCGAGATCGTCAAAGTTGATATAATGGATACTCCGATATGGTGCCCGATCAGTTTTATCAGGAAATTATCAGAAAAAACGAACGGCAGGAATACAGTAATGGTAGTCAGGGTAGCCGCCACAATGGAGCGCCACACTTCTTTTGTTCCCTGCGTTACCGAACGTTCGGGCGTATAGCCGTTTCCCGACAAACGATAAATATTCTCAAGCACCACGACACTATTATCCAGCAGCATTCCGATGGCCAACGCCATTCCTACCAAGGTAAGACTATTGATAGTGATACCAAAAGCGTAGAAGAAGTTGAAAGCCGTATAGACAGAAATCGGTATGGAAAGTGCGATAAAAAACACCAGCCGCATATTCTTCAGGAAAAGCCAAAGAACGAACACAGCCAATAATCCCCCTACCAATGCCAGATTAATAATCTGGTTGATATTATTTTCCATGGTTTCAGCCTTGTTCTCCTGAATGACAATTTCCAGTTCGAGCGGAGCCAGTTTCTCATTCAGCTTTTCAATCACATCGGATACACGGTGTGAAAGTTCAATCAGATTAGCCTGTGAATCATTGATCAAAGCAACCGAGACGGCTTCTTTTCCATTCACACGACTATAAGTGGTTTCATCTTTCAAGTCAAAAAAGACGGTTGCCACGTCTTTCAGCAGAATAGGACCGGGAGCGACAACTATATTCTCCAAATCAGAGACTTTGGTATACATCGCATTGACATGGACAAAATTCTTGCTGTCGGGTTCATCTGCGAAGCCTACAAATGTCTTTTCCTGGGTATTCTGCGAAAGCAAACCGCTTATTTTGGAAGCAGTGAGGTTCAAAGCCTTGCAAGCCTCCGGATTCAGACGCACTTCAATGGCTTTCTGCCGTCCTCCGTAGATATTGACGGAAGCTACCCCATCTATATTCTCCAGATCGGAACGAACATCCTCGTCTACCAGACTCCGGACACGGTCGGTTCCTCCCGTACCACGCACCTGAAGCACCATGAAGTTATTATTCATCTGAGCAATATCCACTTTCTGTACCTGTACGGTAAAACCGGTCGGCAGGGAGGCAGCGATTTCATTCACCTTCTCTTGCAGTTTAAGACTGGTCATCTTGAAGTTGATATTCTTTTTAAAGTCAATCTGTATGCTGGACTGCCTCCTGTCAATGTAGGATTGCAGTTTGTCTACTCCACCTATCGCACTGACCGCTCCTTCAAGTGGAATAATCACTTCCGACTCTACATACGAAGGGTCCATATCCTGCTGTGACGACACCTGGACAAACAGAACCGGAAGTTCTGCGTTGGGCAGCAACTCCACCGGAAGTTGTTTATACGACACATAGCCCAGCAGACTGAGTGCAATAAACAGCATACAAATCGTTATTCTCCTATTTAGTAAAAAGTTCATCTTCAGCTGTTTTTAGTTCGGCGATTTATACGTCTTTTGATATTCTCCAAGACATAATAGACACAAGGAATAACCATCAAACTCATCAGAGTAGAAGTTATCAATCCTCCGATCACAGCTATAGCCATCGGTGAACGTAAAGATGCACCTTCACCAAAACTGAATGTCATCGGAAGCATGGCCAGAATCGTAGTCAAAGTAGTCATGATGATCGGACGGATACGCTGTTGCCCTGCTTCTACAATGGCATCAGTCAACTCCATTCCCGCCTGACTAAGCTGATTGATACGGTCTACCAGAATGATAGAGTTATTGACGGCAATACCTCCCAGCATGACAATACCGATGACTCCCATCATATTGATAGTGGTTCCGGTAATGAAGAAAAATAAGATAGCACCTACTACAGCCAGAGGAATAGTCAGCAAGATCGTAAACGGATGCAGCAAGGATTCAAACTGGGAAGCCATCACCATATAGACAAGTACAACAGAAAGCATCAGAGCAAACAACAGACTGTTCATTGATTCTTGCCGTTTTTCTTCTTCTCCTGTCACTGTGATACTGTAATTAGCAGGCAATTCAATACCTTTCACCGTTTCACGCACTTCGGCTGCTACTTTATCCAGTGATTTACTCGCATCCATATTAGCCATCACCTTACCGATACGGCTTTGATTGCGACGCAGAATCTCCTTGGGCGCTTGTCCGTGAGTAATGGTAGCAATCTCCTGTAATACAAATTCCTGTGTTCCACTTTTGATAACAAGAGCACCAAGAGAACTCAACGGGATATCCGGCACCTTTATGACAATATCACGCATCTCACCACGATATTCCATTTTACCGACTTCCTTACCGCTTAATTGCTGCTTCAATTGTTCGATTACCATAGCCACACTCAAATTATTGATACCGGCTATTGTACGATCAATCGAGATCACAACTTCCGGAGCACCGTCTTCCACGGAGGTAATAACATCATAGATTCCATTTACGCCAATCATCCGTTCCTTCACCTCTTCAGTCAACTGAGCAATCTCATCCAACTCCTCTCCTTTGACCTCCACAACAATAGGAGCCCCTTCGCTTCCTAACAGTGAACTCAGAGAATTCTCATCCTGCTGAATCGTCAGTTCCAGTCCGTCAGGATTCTTGGCCGATTCCACGAAAGACGCAATCACCTTTTCCGGTGAAAGTGTACATTCCGGTGAAAGGATCACTTTCATCATTGCTGTATTTTCTCCTTCAAATATCGCATTTTCCGAACCACTTCCCTCTCCGATATGGCTGTATACCGTACATAAAGAATCACCGCCAACAATGGTATATAACAATTCTTCCAAATTGCCTACAGCAGCGGAAGTACGTTCCATCTGTGTACCTTCGGGCATTTTGACTACAGCCGTAAACGTCTTGCTTTCCGCACGGGGCATAAACTCAGTTCCGATAAACGGAGTCAGTAACCCAGTCACGATAAGAAGCAACACTGCCATACCGATCACCAGCCAACGTCGCTGAATCAGCCTGCGAAGCACTCTGCTATATCCCGTAATACGAATGGACTTCACTTCTTCCAGCTTAATCTTCTTGCCGGAAAGCTGGATATATAACATCGGAATCACCAGGATAGCCACAAACAAAGAAGAGACCAGTGAGAAAGTTACCGTCCATGCCTGATCTTTAAACAGTTCGCCCGAAGCTCCGTGAAGATAAACAATCGGCAGGAAGACGACAATAGTCGTCAGAGTAGAAGCTATTACCGCATTGACAACTTCTGCCGTCCCGTTAATAGCAGCCTCTTTGATACTCAATCCTTTCTCCTGATTTCGGAAGATACTTTCTATGACGACAATGGCATTATCTACGAGCATACCCGCCCCGAGCGCCAGTCCTCCCAATGTCATAATATTCAGTGACAGTCCATTGAAGAACATCAGATTGAAAGTAGCCACAATCGAGATGGGAATAGCAAGACTGACAATCAGTGTTGTCCCCATCCGGCGAAGGAATACAAACAAGACTACAATAGCGAGGATAACACCCAGAACAGCACTGCTCTTCACTTCTCCAATCGCACTTTTTATAAAAGTACCCTGATTGGAAATCACCTGAAAATGATAACCGGGCAATGCATTCTCTATCACTGCCAATTGGCGGGTTACCTCATCCACCACTTTTACAGTATTAAAACGCATCTCCTTATAAATAGACAGTCCGATACTACGCTTCCCGTTAATCCGTACAATGTTCTCCGGACGAGCGTTCAAAAACTGCACAGTCGCCACTTCCTTCAAAAAGACAGGAGCTTTATTACTGTTGGCAGTCGCTGTTCCCGAAGTATTGTTTCCGGACGATTCCTCTTGTTGTATCGCTTTGTATCCGACAATCAGATTCTCAAAATCATCTTCCGAAGCAAACAAGCTCGAACTTTTCACCAGATATTGTAATCCCAGTTCACTGACCCGTCCACCGGATATGCTCTGATTGTTCGATTCGATGCGCGAAGCGATATCTTCTATTTTCAGTTGAAAAGCATCCAGTTTATAAGGATCAGTCTGAATGGTAAGAGTACTGACTTCTTCTCCCGAAAGCGTCACTTCAGCCACGCCTTCCAGACGAATCAACTCATTGCGGATATAGCTTTCGGCGATTTTCCTTAATTCCGCCATATCTGTAATACTCTGATGAGACATTCCCACCAAAACTACCGGAGACAAGTTCGCATCGTGTTGCGTAATCTTCAGTTCAGTAATATCCTTGTTCTGGGCAAACGGATTCATGGCTTTCTGCAAATCTAGAAAAGCCTCATCCATATCCTTTGTCCAGGTATATTCTACAGTAATTCGTGCCGTCCCGGCTTTAATCACGGAAGAGACCTGAGTAACATCACTCTGCCGGATCGCCATAGACTCCATATTTTTAACGAATTGCTTTTCGATCTCCTCGGGAGGACGTTCACCCGCCTTTAATTCAATAAACAGGCGGGGATTATTCAGATCGGGCAATAAATCCACACTCAACTGATCGTATGATACTTTTCCCAACAATAAGAGGGCAAATACTACCATACAAATCGTAACCGGATTGCCTACTGCAAATTTGATTATATTCTTCATAAGTATTTCCTATTTTCAAAAGATGCGTTCATATATCGCATCCATGATTTACTTTTGGATTTTGACTTTGGCGTCTTCTTTCAGTGTTTCAAAACCCTTCACTACCAAATTGTCATTTACATTAAGTCCGGATAGAATTTCGATATTATATTCATCCTCCAGACCTGTTTGCAGATTGCGTATCTTTGCCGTATTCTTTTCGACGATATATACGTATTTCCGGCGACGATTGGACAGGATTACGTCTTTAGGTATAATGATAGAACTATCAGCTCTGTCAACGATAATATCTGCTTTGGCGAACATACCCGGACGCAACTTCAACTGGTCATTATCAATCAGAATCTTTCCTTTAAAAGTACGTGTCTCTGTACTGATTGCAGGAGACAGCTCACCGACTCTCGCTTTTAAAGTATCTCCGGGGATGGTATAATGAGTAATATATACCGGTTGCGCTTCCTTGACATAACGAATGCTGCTTTCCGGCAGATTGATATCCATATACATTTTATCATAAGCCATCAGACTCACCATAGCCTTTCCCTGCTCCACTCTTGTATCGGCCGTATAGTGAGGCAAATCAACAATCACACCATCAAACGGAGCTTTCACTTTCATCTTCTCCAGATTGAGTTTTGCGTTTTCATAATCGTAACGGGCATTCGTTACTTTTACTTCCGTATTCCGCATTTCACTCATCGTCACCCCTCCTTTTTCATAGAGAGCTTTCTGCTTTGACTGTTCCTGTTCGGCAATTTCAAGACTTAGTTTTTTAGCGTCAATAGCGATTCCGTTTTCATACTCCTTGTCTTCCAGACGGATTATCAGTTCCCCCTTACTTACCCTGTCTCCCATTTTGAAAGGTTTTCCGGTTCTCGGATTAGTCTGAAGTTTATAAAATCCGCTCATTTCCGCATTCTGAGATGCACCGTAAGTCGGCTGCACTGTTCCTGTTGTATTTATTAATTTACTGATAGAACCTTTCTTCAGCTCCACGACAGATACCGGAGTTGCAATATTATTGGGTGCGTTTTGTGGTTTGTTGCCACAGCCGGTTAACAATAGGGTTGTTAACAAAGAAGATGCAATAAAAATTTGATACTGTTTCATGGTCTGCTTATTTTTTATCAATAATGTCTTTCATAGGAACAAGAGGGATATTCTTGTCGAAATCATACAATGAAAGGATTTTAAGATTAAGTAATTCTATTCTGTAATTAATCAACGCCTGCGTATAAGTAATCTTCTTATTCGAAAGCTGAGTCTGGAACTGGCTCATTTCCATACCGGTTATGTCACCTTCCCGATAACGAGTCTGATTCAGATCATAGGTCAACTGTGCATTCTGTACATTTTGCTCGGCGATCTTAATCTGAGTCCGGAGGTTTTCGAGGTTACGCCATACCTGACGAATATTCAGCTCGATATCCACTTTATCCTCTTGAAACTCAAGTTCATTAATCCGTTGAGCCATCTTTTGTGCTTTAATCCTTGCTTTCTTTTCACCCCAGTCGAAAATAGGGACAGCAAAGCTGATGGAAACCCTCGGATTCTGTGTCGGATTATTATAAACTTTATTCAGGTGGCTATTATCTCCTATCAATCCGAAAGAGATGGATACATCTCCTTTAAACTCGTTCAGCGCTTTTGTCTTAATCATATCGAACTCAAGTTCCTTGCTCTCTATTTCACGTTGACGAAGTTCCAGACGCGAACCCAATCCATGCGATATGGCCTGGTCCAGATTTACCTGAATCGGTTTAATCTCCACTTCCGCAAATACGAGAATATCTTCATCCAGCCTCATTCCGAGAGTCTGTTTGAGTTTGTCCTTCGCATTCTCCAGATTCACCTGACTTTCGTCTACAGACGAACGTGCCGTAGCCAGATTCAGTTCCGCTTGAAAGAGTTCGTCCTTCGCTGCTAAATCCGCTTCTACCTTATTCTTGATAATATCATAACTTTGCTGGGCATTAACCAGTTCTTCACGACTGATTTCCAGATTACTCTGTGCCATATAGACAGAATAGAACTGATCGGTTATACTTTTCTCCGTATTCAGTTGCTGCAAAGCATAACTGATATTGGCATTTTCATAATCATACTCTATTTGCTTGAGTTCCATTTTACGCTTGTTGTATGTGAAAATAGGCTGAGTCAATTGCAGATAGAGGTCATTGCTGAATGCCCGGTTACTAGTTTTATCGCCTTCTATAATGGAGCTGTTGTCCTGCCAGCCGAAACGGTTGATTAAAGAAATTGTACCGTCTGTCCATAGAATGGGCTGATCGACCTGAAAGGTCCCGCTGGTATTGAATGTTTCATTCGTGTACCATTGTGACAGACGATTATCGAAACGCCTGTTCTTGTTATAGTCCACCGGGTTCAGATTTAATGAAAATCGAGATTTTAATGAAGCCTTCTGCGCCAGCAGATTCTGCTTATATCTCTCCAGATTCATGTAGGAACGGCGAAGAGAAGGACTGTTCTCCTGCGCAATCTCCATTGCCTTGTCAATCGTTAAAGGAATTTGTCCTTGTGATGTCAGGGCAATTCCCGTAAAAGTTACGATTGTCAGCAGCATTCTTTTTAATAGTAGTAAGTCACTTTGCATATAGTTTGCTGTTTTAATAATTATCGTTTCACTATTTTCACTGCGTCGGCTGTCACAGAGCGTAGCTTACATTCATCCGTCAGCACGACACGAACCGTATCGGCACTAAAATAGTAAGTACCGAGTTGTTCCCAACCCTCATTGGCTTTTCTCAGATTGATATAGGCATCTTCCATCTCACTGTCGTATGCCACCCTGAAATGATATTCACCCTGAAGGCGGTCATTCCATCGCAGCTCATCATCCTTGAATACATGATAATAAAGCTCATATTGACCGGCTTCCGGCACAGGAATTTTCCATGTAGCCGTCTGACTGCCGTCTCCACTCTTAATCACATAGGCCGAACGGATATATTTACCATAATATTTAGCATTGGTGGTGGCCGTCCATTGTAAAGGCGCACGCCACCAGGATATGCCCGAATATTTAAAGGAAGTATCCTCCACTTTATCCAGCCATTTAGGCAGAAGTCCTACGACAGCAGGGGTAGAAAGTACAAAGAGAGTGGAATCTTCATTATCCACAATAACCTCTCCCGGCATTTCTAAGGATGATTCCGGCAAGGTATAGATAGTGTCCTTGACTATTTTATTCCGTTCTTGTTTTACATTACCAATGGATTGCCGTATCATATAAGGAAGATTGCCGGAAACCATCGTATTGATTTCCACATCACGTATCTGTTCTTCCCAGACAGAAACAAATTCTTTGCTTGTATGGGCAGCTATCTCTACCTTTTTTCTGGCTCTAGGATCTTCCATCGGTTGATACCACCAGCCATTTTGAAGAACGTTCATCTGAATGATTCCGTCATAATCCGAGTTATTGCTCACCAGTACTTTCAAGACAAAGAATTCTTCTCCTCCTTTATTGACAACTTTGGTCAGTTCGGGCTCTCCGATCGAATAAAAAGGAAGAGGCGTCAACTGTTCCCATTCTTTCAAATATGAATAAAGATCCGTCCGGCTCATTTCTCCCAGAGTATCCAGCATATTTTCGAACTTTATGTTCAGAAATGTATTACGCTTCAACATCGCATATAGTGAATCCCGGAAAGCATCTACGCCCATGTTTATTTCTGACCGGGCAAAAAGACGGCTTGCCTCCAGTCCTACGATATTATTTTGCAGATTACGCTGTTCCACATCAGCCAGCAACTCCTTGAACGTATGCTTTTCCAGCAGCAGGTTGGCCTTTTCATTGTTACTAAGCCCATTTATCTGACGTTCCCATCCTTCATTTTCCGACTTCTTTTGCAGATATAGCTCAATAGCCCGATTGGCAACAGGCCATTCCGAAGAGTAAATATTGTAACGGAAATTATAAATCTGCGGGAAAAGGAAATAAGGATTTGCCGTAGACGAAAGATTTCCCCGTCCTCTACTACCCGACGAAAAGTTATAATCGCCTTCTGTCTGCAAAAACATCCAGACAAAGTTACTAAAAGTCCGCATCTGGGCTTCCTGCAGACTGATTTCATTATTTCCCGACCACCGGATATGATTCTTCACCTGCCTCTTCACATCCAGTTCCCAGAATATAGCTCCTTTTTCGGGGAACAATACCATTTCAGGTTGTACTGTCTCCTGCGCTTGCGACCAGGCACGTTCATAGCTGGCAAATTGCACAGGAACTTCTACAATAGAAAATCGCTTAAAAGGATAATCCAGTTTATATTGCCGTGCCAGTTGCTCTTTCACATTACGTATCAGCCAGGGAATGGTATCGTGAATAGAATCAAACGAAGCAGTAAAATAGTCATGGTCCCTTAAATGCCAAACGCTATAAAGAATGCTGTCCGCATAAGCACTTTTTTGCTGATAGTCACCTATGACCAACGATAGTGTCTGAGACGGATAATCTCCTTTAAACGAATACACTCCTTCTTCATCACACTTTCCTTCCCCTTGAGAAAGAGGAACTAACCCCGGTAGAGGCTTGACCTTCAAGCGATAATTACTGAAATAAGTTTGCTGCCAGTCAGGATTTTTATCACTATAGCTTGTTCCTGCACGGGGATACCAATAAGTTTCAGGGGTAAGCATCAGATAATTTTTCGTCTGAAAACTATACTGCTTGTCTATGTTGAACAGAAACTTTTTATTGGAAGCTTGCAGCACTTCGGGAGGGATATCCAAATAACAGAATGAGTTATCTATCTGTCCGTCATACCTGAATGTTGCAGAGATTGTATCGCCTTTGGCATGCTTCGTGCCGAAATCCACCAATACTATTTGCTTGTCACGTTTAAACTTGAGTTGCTGTCCGGCCGAATGAACGGAATGAATGGTTAATCCCGGATTCAAACAGAAGGTGAATACGGCAGATGAGTCCAATGCCACTCCTTTCACAGTTACTTCCGACAGAAAATCTTCAGGATGCTGCTCTACAGAAAGATCATATTCATGAATGAACATCTTCGGAGTAGAAACATATTGGTTGTTGATCTTCGTATAGGTAGCGCGTATATCACTTTGATATAAAATCGAATGTATATGCCAATAACCGCATACGAAAGCTAACATGAGAGTACAAAAAGAAATAACCAGCCACGGATAATTACTGTGTGATGAATTCGGCAGACGCCTGAACAGGGAAATCGTGAAAAAGACAAACGCCAGTCCGGCAAGAAAATAGATGCCACGATGATTTAAAATCACCTCCCAGTTGGAAAAACCGACAATGCTGGACTTCACCAAAGGAAGACTATAAGCCATATAATCGAAAAGATAATAAAGCTTATCTTCAATATAGAAAACGGTAAGTCCGATATATCCTAACAATAAAACGAATGTCAGTGCCTGATTTTTCAATACCAGCATCAGAAAGATAGCCAGGCCGATGATGAAAATCAGCGTAGGGACACTGATCAACAGAAAATAAAGCAAGTAAGCCATCCAGTCCACTTCTCCCAATGTCAGGTTGAATGCAGCCGTAATAGCCATAATAATGAGATTCAGCAACAAAAAGACGCGCAGATTTCCCCAAATCTTACCGATGACGTATTCAGCATTGCTTAATGGACGGACATAAAAGACTTCTGATGTATCCAGCTTTTTATCTCTTTTCAGGAAGTCGGATGCCAGAAAGATAGCAATAACAGCCTGCCCTGTATTTAGCAACAGTAAAATTAGATAAGGAATGTTCGATGGAATGGCTGTAGCAATCCAGAAGCCTCCGCTATCTTCCGATACGAACAACTGGAAATTGAAAAAAGTAATGATAGTTACAGCGAGTACCGTGAATACTCTGAAGAACCAGCTTCTGATTAATAATTTACTTTCATATTTTGCTACCGATTGTATATTAGATATAAAGGTCATATCAGCATATCGTGTTTAGTCGTTTGTCCAAAGGTTTAATTGATTCTCCATATAATATACATAGGCGTGTTCCAGATTAGGGGGAAATGGTTCCGCTTCGTATCCTTCTACTTTATCGGCAACCACCTGTACTTCCCAGATTGTCCCCGATGGAATCGTGGAGATCACCGGATATTTTTTATCGATCTCATGCAACTGATCTCCCGCAGCCCTGATTCTCCACACTTTACCCTCGGCTAATTTCAGCATATCTTGCGGAGAACCGTTGAAGGAAACTTGTCCCCGGTTCATTAACGCCATATTGTTGCAGGTACTGGATATATCACCGACAATGTGAGTAGACAAAATAATAGTCACGTCGTTCTCACTGACCTCCGAAAGAAGGTTACGGAAGCGAATACGTTCTTCCGGGTCAAGTCCGGTAGTAGGTTCATCAACAATGATTACCTTAGGATGATGTATCAGCGCTTGTGCAATTCCTAACCGCCGCTTCATACCTCCCGATAATTTATTGGCATATCGTTCGCGAACATCGAACAACCCTACGTTTTCGAGCATTTCATCCACAGCCTGTTTTCTCTGCCTGCTATGGGTCATACCGGACAGACGCGCCGCGTAATCAAGAAACTCATACGTTTTGTATTTGGCAAAAAAACGAAAGTCCTGAGGAAGATACCCCAGAATACCGCGTATTTCTTTCCGCTGCTTCATTAAATCATAACCGCAAATTTCTACTTGCCCGGAAGTTGGTTCCATAAGGGCTACAAGAATACGCATTAAAGTAGATTTGCCGGCGCCATTGGGTCCTAATAAGCCAAACATCCCTGCAGGTATTTCCAGATTGACATCTTTCAAGGCATGATTTCCGTTTGGATAGATCTTATTAAGGTTCTTAATAATTATGCTCATGACATTTTATTTGTCCTATGTTGTATTGGGTGATAAAGATAGGCTTTATTTACAGGATACAAATCATAATTATAAACATTAACTTATATTAGTAGAATTCTGTCTAAAATGAACATTCAACAAACATCCATATATCTCATAAACGAAAAGGAAGAAACCACTTCACAGTGACCTCTTCCTCCTCATATCCCATATGATTATTGCCCAACAGGGTTTATAAAAAAGGGTTTTATTAAAAAAGGGTTATTTTTATGATCTTAATTATTTATTAGTTACTTCCACCCTTACCACCACTATGAGTAGGATTAGTAGTCACTGTCTTATACTGATGATCAGTTCCGGTATAGCGTGTTGCAATTACTGAAATCTTCACATCCTTATTATTATACTTCACTGTGGTCGACAATGTAGTAGTACGAGTCTTGGCATAACAAGCATAATTCATATCAGTGTAACCATTTACATTTACCGTATTATATGTACGTTCAGTAGTAATAATGCCGGATGTTGAGCCCATTAATGAGTACATACGAGTTTTTAGGTAAGCAGCCATCGCGTTAACAGTTGCTTCCGGAGCGTCACTTCCTAAGGCGTTCTTTATAATCTGGGCAATATCACCGATATAATCCCAACCTGCCTTTTCCGTATATTTCAATACGATACCTGTCACCGCTTTGGGATTCTCACTATTATCACGGCTTGCCTGTCCCAGAAGTTCATCTTTCAGAACCACTTCCTTGCTGACAGTGCTATTTACTTCATTTTCTATTGCATAAGCAGAGAAGTGTGTGACAAGAGCTTTATAGTCATCGTTTTCCAAAGTAACATCAGCAGTCTGTTTTTCCCATTTTCTTGTTTCAGGATTCAGATAAGTAAGCCGCATAGACACTCGTTAGGGAAAGTTATGCCTGGAATTGGATTGGGAATAGAAATCGTTACAGCTTCTTTAAACTTCAATCCTGTCGGCTCAAAATGCGCAGCAGCCAAAGGGATATTTTCTACTGTTTTTATTTCTTCAGTAGGCTTAACCTCAGTAACAACCTCTTTAGGAGCAGGAACAAATGTAGTTACACTGATGTCTACTTTACCATTGTCTACAATTCCCGGCTTTTGCCCGGCTTCCTCAATTGCGCCTACAGGGATCTCAATTTCCACTTTTACAAGCGGCCTGTCTTCAACGACCTCCTCCGGTTTAACTTCCTCCGGTTTCGGAAGATCGAGATTAGACTCACTTTTATCTTCCACTGTAGTGTTTTCAGTAGCATCCAATTTCACTTCTTCTTTCGGACTCTCCTTTGTCAAAGCAAAAGCCACTGTCAGCACACTACGATTTTCCGCATTATCAGCTATTGTCACAGAAGTTTTCTGAGAGAGATAACCGACAGGAGCAACAGACACTTCATAAGTTCCTGCGCTACTTTCCGTTACAGAGAACTTACCTTCCGCATCCGTTGTGCAATTCTTATCACCGACTTTGACTGTTACCCCATTCTTTCCTACCCCTTCCGAAGTTACAGTACCCATGATGTAATATTCCACCACCGGTTTCGGAGTTTCAATTACTTCTCCCTCTTCCGGTTTGGGATCGTCATCATCGTCGTGACAAGCAATCGTACCAAAAGATAACATGCCAAAGGCTATCGCCAAGGCGCTTACATACAACCATTTTACACTTTTCATAATGTTTCAATTTTGTTTAAAATACAAGTTCATTTATCAATCATGTTTCATTTCTCACTCGTTCTAATCAAATAATAACGGATATAATCCGGCTGCCAAAAACGTGAATTTCCGGCAGACTTAGGTTCGGTATTATAACTTTCACCCAATGAACGGTGGGCATATTCATTTCCACTACGCATATCATACTGAAAAGCAAAATAATCGGGAAACATCACCCGCAACGCATGACGCTTGCGTTTCTTCCCCGGCAATGGAATAGAGAAGTTAAAACCGGCATTCTTTGCTCCGTCCGTGTACATTCCATAGATACCTACAATATATTCGCCGAAATAACGTGAAAGCGTTCCGCGTATTCCATAATCTCCGTAAATAAAACGATCCCCTTCCACTTTTAGCTGTGCATTCACTTCCGGCACATAATATCCTACACCGAGCCGTCCGTTAACTCTTTTCCACTTGCTCATTTTCCAGTCGCTACCATAGAAATGGGAAGAACCTGTAATTCCCCCTTCGCCTTCCACCGTCCACCGACCATTCGCCGAAAAATAGCCGACTCCCGCAGCAAATCCTATGCGGTCATCCGAAAAGTTACCGCCGGTAAGATGCCCTTTCCAATGGTCAGACAGTCGGAAGTCCTGACGTAAAGTCATGAACCCCAAGCGGACACAATCCCACTTTCCGTCCTCATTATTCACAACAGGCAGGCAGACTTGCATCCGCAGCGAAGCTCCCTTCCATAATTGCATCTCCAAGGCGGGTTGTAAATCAAGAGCTGCTTTATACAATTTATAAGTTACATTATTGACTAGCATCACACCGGGATATAACACCAAATCCACTTTGCCGAAAGTACTGTCTTCCCGTTTCGCACCTTTCAAGTGACGCATGGCAGTTCCGGTAGAGGTGGTCATTCCCATATCACGATACACTTCATCCAACGTACATTCACCCGACTGATATTTTTTTATAAGTTCCGCAGGAAGAGTTATGCACAGTTGAGGGATTGCATTATCCAATATAACCAATTGCAAAGTCTGTACTTCCGGCATGACAATCAAATGGCGTATGGCAATACCGATTCCATTATAAGTTCCTCTATATACAGAAGGCTCAAAAGCTGCAGTTATCGTATCACTTTTCTCTACAACAGAGATATTCTCCATCTCCAATTCCTTCAAAGTTCCGGTCACACGGACAGACTGCGCATGTAATGAAATCCCTACACAGAGAAAAACACATATTATTCCAACTATTCTTTTCATCTTCATTTAATGTATTAATGTACATTCATACCGCAGACCGGCAGATACACATGTAAATTCGCGGGTAAATACATTGACGGACAAATGTTTCCAAAAGCGCATAGCAGCACCGATGTTCCAACCATGCGTATCATATTCCGCCATGAATTTCAGTTCCCGGCAAAAAGAGGGGGTATAACGAATTCCTCCGAAAGGTCCTTCATTATATACAGGTCTGTCGCCTTGATGAAAATACCAACCTGCCGTAACCGCCAGTTGATGTCCCGAACGAAATCTGATTGTTTTAGTAAGTACACCGTAATAAGCTCCCCAATACGGAGTTGCTCCTTCAGTCAGAAGATCATCCGCGCCTACCACAACAGCCGGAATGTAACGGCTTTCCTTTATCGGGCGGATACGAATAGTATTGGAGCGGTCTTGATTGTGATAACCTGTCCGCCCCGTAGCCGTCGTCATCTTGAGTAATGTCATCCGATAAGTAAATTCAATGAAAGAAAACAGGGTCATATCCACGAAGTAATTCATAGTAGGAAAGCTGAAAACAGAAGGGGTCACCTGCTCGGGAAGAAAGTTTGCTCCTCCCATGAATGTACCGATTTCCTGCATTTCGGCAGTAGGTATCATCAACTGCCCTGTTGTTCCCAAGGAATATTGCGCACGAGCCAAACCGGTCGTCAGAAAGAAAACCAGAAGTAGAATAATGCCTTTTATTAAAATAAGCGGCTTATCTTTGAAATTCGCTTTAGTTTGTTCCATTTTCATTTGTATGTTATTCCCGCAACAGAGATTCATCAGACAACTGATAAATCTACTATTTTTACTATTCAATCTTCCGTTACTTCTTAGGTAACGGAACACACACAATCGAAACTAACCGAAATGAAAATAAAGAAAAACATCGACAAATGCGGTACAAAAGGAGTTTCAAGCCTTAGTGAAGGCGGAGATTCTTTAAAATACAAAGCTGACCAATAGCGGAGCATGAAGATAAGGTTATTTCATGTTCATATATTTTTTTGCCCTATGTTTCAGATAAAACGAAAAAAAATGGAAGAATATTTGTTTGCTATTTCTTTTTTTATCTATCTTTGCGTCAAATTTAATTCTGTTACCTAAGAAGTAACAGACATATTTTATTGTTGATTACTAACACTTTACACTTATATCACCTACCTATACAGCAATTTTTAACGTAAGATAAATTCATCTTGTTTACTTTTGTACGTTCTTGCAGATTGAAACCTTTCAGATAGGTTTGTGTTGTTTTAATAGATTTGTGTCCTAACAATTCACTTATCATTTCAATAGGCACTCCGCGATATTTCGCAGTGGTTGCCCAAGAGTGCCGGATTGTATAAGAGGACACGGGAGAATTCAGATGAAGTGCCCTCGCCAAATCCTTCAAGCGGTTATTAAACTTTCGTAGTGCAGACTGATATTCCCGATAAGCCCCTTCATCTTTCCGCCTCTTATCACCGGACAAAATGTCAAACAGATAATCGGGACAGTCAGAAAGCGCCACATGATGACTTTGAAGTTGATTAATCATATCTTTTGCAGTATCGAGTACTTCCACACTCATAGGAGTTTTAGTCTTGATACGATTATACCGCAGCACATTCCTGTCTAAAGAAGACTTTTCCAAATGGGCTAAATCGGCAAATGACATTCCGCAAAACTGGAACATCAAAGCAGCGATAGCTTGCGTACGCCGTAAACGTTCTGTTTTCGGGTCCTCATACAAGAGTTTATGTAATTCAGCAACCGGCAAGGCTTTTTTCTGCCGGAGATCCACCCCTGTATAGACTTCATGAAACAATCGGTGCACATAAGGCGCGCTTCCCGATTCTACTCCTTTATTATAAATGCTACGAAGCATACGCATATACGTAGAAACCGTATTAGGCTTCAACCCACATTCATAAAGATACTGCCCATAGCAACGCAAACGCTCCCGGGTTACTTGTTTGAACGATACATTCAGTGTACCGCAAAACGTAGTGAAAGATAGCAGCGCATTCTTGTAGACATGCGCCGTAGAATACCGCCCTTCTTTCTTTAAACACTCGATGTACATCTCCGCACATCGTCTAAATCCATTTTTGCTCATTTTTTGCATCTCAAATTATTTTATATAATACAATGTAAGAGAAAGAACAAAAATAAAACTATTTATGATTTTGACGGGCATAAAAAAAGAAAGTAAAAGAAAAACCTTCACTCACGTGGAAGCCATTCTTTTACTTTCCTACAACTTAATGAACAAACTTAACAATTAACCTTCAGACTTAGATGTCTTAGCACACTATATACAATTATATTATTCTTCAAATTTTAAAAGGTTTCATTTTCAGATATATCCGATAATCCTTAATCATTCCCGTCTTGTTTGCTTCTGCCCTTGGCAAATATGAAAATCCTGTGATCACCTTATCTTCACCAAGATTTATCACAATCTGATGCGGGAATTTTTGTTGGACAGCTGAAGAATAACTAGTATGCCAAAAAGTAGATTCTTGCAAGTCAAACACGTTCGTTGCAATATTATTCGCCTCTTCAGTTTCTTCACTATCTGCATAAACCACTTTCCAATGCTGGCGTGACAATGGTTTACCATCGACTCCCAACAATTCCAACTCCGCAATAGCAGCAAAATCTTTTCCATCATGAGCACTCAATGCTTCGAGACAGAAGAAACGAGTTTCCACTTCCTTTCCGAATTTCACATGCTGCCAACCGTTACCGGATTTGAAAGTCCCTTCATAAACAGGTTTTTCTCCCGTCAAATCTAAATTCTCACCAACCTTACGATGTGCATAGGCAGCACCATGTACACGCAGGTTATCAAGAACAGGTTGCTGTAACCCTTCCGTTTCCGGTTGTACAGGACCAGCCATATCCAATATAATCACTTCATTCTCTCCTTTCTTCAACCAACACCCGGGCACATATAAGGTTTGTTGTGGGCCGATTTCCCAGTAACGTCCAATAGCATAACCGTTCACCCAAACCATACCTTTACTCCAGTTAGTCATATTCAAGAAAGTATCACCAGTTTTGTCCAACGTAAAGGTTCCCCGATAGTAGGCAGGATATTTCCGAAGATTATCCTGCTTCATAAATTTCTTGTTTTGTGCAAAAGCATAATCAACCGGAATATTATAAACTTTCCAGTTCTTCAATGAAGTAACAACGCCGTTATTCGACTGGACTTCCACTTTTTCAGTGATTCCCTTCCAATCATAAATTCCTTTACCAAAATTCATACGCCCCATTGCTTCTACCAAAATATCCAATTGGGCACCTTCTTTCATTGGAGGAAGAATAACCGTCCCTTCACCTTTCAAACGGCTCAACGTAGCTAACTTCTCACCATCCAGGAAAACCTGTGCCCAGTCATGAGCCTCTGTAATTGTCAACGTCTGTTCTTCTTTAGATTCCGGTAACGTAGTCCGGTACAAAATACTTCCCCATCCTTGATCGAACACCTCCATTGACTGAATGTTTTCACTAATTCTGGGCTCCGGCAAATTATCAAACAGTATCGCCACTTCATCCAACTTGAATGACGGAATAGCAATAGTCGGAATAGAATCCGGAATTTCTGGCAATGACTCGCCTTCGGATAAATAATTACTTAATAAATTACGTACCTCAAAATATTTGGGAGTGACTTTTCCTGATTCATTGATGGGAGCATCATAATCATAAGACGTACACGTCGGAGAGAAATTCGGAAAATTTGCTCCTCCCCAATGTCCGAAACTAGTACCTCCATGAGTCATATACAAACTAAATGAAATATTCCAGTCAAGCATTTCTTTCATTCCTTTTACCAAATCCTCCGCACTGCGTGTCTCATGCTTCGCTCCCCAATGATCAAACCATCCGGACCAGAACTCACTACACATCAACGGAGTATCAGGACGAAGTTCCTGCAAACGTTTAAATTGATCGTCAATGTTGGCTCCTGTACCAAAGTTGACTGTCCAAAGCAAATCATCCAACGCATTATTCTCAAAATTCGAGTTCCAGTCACATTGGAATAAAGGAACCCCTGTGAACCCTGCCTGTTTCACAATATCACGTATTTCGGCAATATATGGTTTATCTATTCCGAATGATCCATATTCATTCTCAACTTGTACCATAATAATATTGCCCCCTTTACTAATCTGAAGATCAGCAAGCTGTTTGCCCACTTCATTCATAAACAGTTTCACACGTTCCATATAGTACGGATCCTGTTCACGAAGTTTGATATCTTTCTTTTTTAGTAACCACCAAGGCAATCCGCCCATTTCCCATTCCGCACATACATAAGGGCCCGGACGTACAATGACATACATCCCATTTTCCTGCGCCAGCCGACAAAATGCAGCAATATCTTTTTGACCGGTAAAGTCATATTTCCCTTCTTCCGGTTCATGGAAATTCCAAAACACATAAAGACAAATGGTATTCATGCCCAAAGCTTTGGACATTTTAATACGATGTTCCCAATACTCTTTGGGAATACGGGGATAATGAATTTCAGCCGCTTTTACTACAAACGGTTCTCCATTAAGCAGGAAAGTCTTATCTCCTACCTCAAATGTCCCCTTTGAGGATTGGGAGCAGGAAGTGCTGAATACAGTCACTAACAAAATAAGCAAATACAATAAAGGTCTTTTCATCTTTAATCTATTCTATTGTTTTCATGATACATTAATCTCTAAAAGAAAATTCACCATCGGTTAATGTTTCCAGTTTTGACCCGTATGTCACATTATCCTCCTTCACGTTCTTAACGTTATGGACTTTCTTCACAAAATCTTTCACCTTATCCACATGTACATCTTTTATAACTACATTTCTGACAGGCAATTTTGCATCTCCCTTTAGCTCATATATCGCATCAGCAGACTCACAAATCACATTTTTCAAATAAATGCCATCAATACGAGTAATACGTTCTTCATAAGTAGGAACAAGCTCCCTCCACTGATAGAGCACATCCGTATCTATTTCCAGTACACGTTGCACATGTCCGGTTCTTATATTTTCCATGTGAATATTTTCAATAAACGCTCCTCGTCTATGATTTGTCTTCACAAAGAAAAGTCGTCGTACAGATTGTGGTACCTTACAATCATGCATATACACATTGCGAATACCACCTGAAATCTCGCTGCCAATCCCTAATAAAGTATGTCCTTCCAGAATATTACAATTACGAATTACAATATTTTCAGTCGGAGTGTTCAATCTCCAGGCGTCACGATTACGACCGGCCTTAATCACCACCGCATCATCACCTTGGTCAAAGGTACAATCCTCCACTAAAAAATTACGAGTCATCTCCAAATCAATGCCGTCGTTATTGTGTCCATGCGCTTTAACATCCAGATTACGTACTATCCCGCCATTGCACATATACATATGAATCGTCCAAAAGGGGCTTTCACGAATCTTAAAACTATCAAGCAGTACATTCTCACAACGATTAAAATGTATCAGATGCGGACGAAGATGATTCTCGCCTACCGCCATCTGTCGTTTTTCAACAGGTACATCTTTGGATGCCATCGTATACAACTTTCTAAGTGCATCCATGTGAGCCTTAGGACGGGCAAACCACTTCTTCCAACAATCCATCTTCGGACTTAACATACCTGTCCCTGTAATAGCCACATTCTTGCATTCAAAAGCATAAACCAAAGGTGAATAATTATAACATTCCATCCCCTCCCAAGACGTCATTACGGCTGGTATATAACGGGAAGGATTATCTGTAAAACGTAGTACCGCCCCTTCAGCCAAATACAAATTTACATTACTCTTGAGATGGATGGGGCCTGTCAACCATTCTCCTTCAGGTACAACCACTCTCCCGCCTCCTGCCTGGTTACAAGCAGCTATAGCCTTCGCAATTGCATCAGAAACATCTGTCTTTCCTCCTTCTACAGCACCATAATTTACAATGGAAAAATCTTGATCAGGATATATAAACTCTTTTATTGGCTCCATTGAAAATGGTGCATCCACTTTCACATATTTGAATTGTCCCCACAGAGTTGCAAAAGAGACAGCCAACAGCCCTATAGTAAATAAAAATTTCTTCATTTAATAATGTATTGCATGATCTTTAGGAAATTCATGTCCACCCCATGCCTTTTTGGAAGTCCAGTCTTGAGGTTTTGCCGTCCAAAAGGAATGATTGGCAGGAAGTCCTAATGGTAGAAATACTTCTGATGTAATATACATACTTCCATTATTACTATACCAATCCGCCAACCCAGTCTGGTGCCCCGCAAAGCCTAATTGCAAAAATCCTTTCTCATTGAAATTACCATCAACAGCAAACAAACGTTTCATGACGCAAGTTAATGCATTACGTACCTGCCCTTCAGGAAGCTCTTCAGGCAACATTTCTTTCCAACAAAGCATTGACAATGGCTGAAAAACTCCCAAACGATAAGTCATCGAACGACCGAATACAGGGAAAGATGCTTCAGGGGATATAAAACGTTCTAAAATCATCCCGAAACGTTGCATACGTTTCTTAGCCAAATCTTCTGTTTTCTTTTGCATCTCCAGATTACGGTCATGTAAAATCACTTTATGGCTGTTCACAGTCTGCATTACTTGTACAAACATAGGTTGAATCACATAACTATTATAGTAATCGAATGCGAAGGTTTCTCCATCCGAATACCAGCCATCACCGACGTACCATTCTTCTGCTTTTCGAACAGCCGTATGAATGCGGAACAAATCGTATTGTACATCGGCTTCCATCAAAAAAGATTCAATCATAGCCGAAAACAATAGCCAATTTGTGTATGGCGGATCAATCCGACGCAATAACTGGAATTCTTTAATATAACGTTGTTTTGTCACTTCATCCAATGGTTCCCAAAGCTGCTTTTTAGCACGAAGAAAACTACTGGCAATATAAGCCGCATCTACCAGTGGCTGTCCTTCATTTCTCCATAAGAGATAATCAGGGCTATCCGGATCAACAGCATGTGCATAGCTCTTCAAAGCCCATTCACGCAATTGCCTACGCATTTTACCTTCTTCCGTATCATCGTCGGGTAAAGAAAGCCAGGGAGCAATACCGGACATCAGACGCCCGAAACACTCCATGTAGGTAACATCCTTACTGCGTCCATCCCATGTCGGACTGATCTCCACCTGCATATTTTTCTTCAACTCACCTTTGCTCATATTACTCAATACAGGAGCAGCAATCTTATATGCCATCTGTGCCCAATATTCACGGTCACTGATTTCTTTTTCCACTTTCACCTTTTTGGCATAAGTTACTGTGCTTAACACACACAATAAAATAAAGACCAAAATATTTTTATTTTTCATCATTACATTTAAATATAAAAATCAATTTTAATCATTCAGATATTTCACCATTTCAGAACCTGCCAACAGGAAAGCTCCTACTCCAAAGTCCGCAGTCGTTTCCGGCCCTACATTCTTATGTTGGTCTGCCCTTTCACCGATTGGTTGTACATAGCCTATCTTTCCGCTGGGTTGCAAGGCTATTTCAGTCAAGTATTTCCAACCTTGTTTTATAACAGGTTCATAAGTTGATTTATCCAAAAATCCATTATTCACACCCCAAAGATACCCATAGGTAAAAAAAGCTGTCCCACTTGTTTCACGTCCCGGAGCCTGCACCGGATCCAACAAACTACGGGTCCAGTATCCCTCTTCCTGTTGTGCGGCAGCCAATGATTTAGCCATAGCCTGGTATATGGTAATATATTCAGCACGATGTGCATCATTTTCGGGTAAGTCTTGTAAAACTTTAGCCAAACCTGCAAACACCCAACCGTTACCCCTGGACCAAAAGTCCTTCAATCCTTGATTTGTCTTATGTTTGGGGTAGATGTATTTTCCATCGCGATAAAACAGGGCACTCTCCTCATCATACATGAGATTTTTAGCATAAGTAAAGTACTCATAGAGTTTATCCAAATATTGCTGATTACCTGTAACCTTATAAAGTTTGGTCATCACCGGCATTACCATATACAATCCATCTGCCCACCACCAATAATCATTGTTGGGAGTTGACATTTCATATTCCATCACTTCCTTGGCACGGGCTATTTTATACTCTGCCGGCTCACGGTCCATGCTATACAAGTCAATATAAGTCTGGAAACAAATCTGCCAATCTCCGAAGAGAACATGTTCCATCGTTTCACCATAATTATATTTCCACTTGGATTTATCATCAGAAGTAGCTCCTTTCCATTGGTTCTTTTCAGCCCATGCTTCCGAATACTTCTTGTAAGTCTCATTACCGGTTACTTCATATGCTGCAATATTTCCGGTATGATAAGCAGCCGGATGCCAAAAGGCAAATGCCGGTTCCGGATTTTCCGCCTGCCAATAGTCATTTACCTTCTTAATAGTCTCAATAACTTTTGACTTTGTCCATACACTATCGGTAATTGTTTCATTCTGACTGTTACTCTTACCTGATTTACATCCTGCCATGCTAATACTGAAAACACAGCTTAATACCCAAAAAGAAATTTTTCTAAAGTTCATTAATTATACAGTTTTTCGTGGTTATTATTCAGGAAACAAAGATGCATGCTTTTTAGGACAGAAAGGTTCTAAAATGCGTCAAAACCGTACAAAAATCATTCAACATATAGAAAATTGTCTTTTTGAGGAAAGAACTATCAGATGTCTTTGTTATAAAGCATACAAACTACAAGCCCACCATAACTAGTCAATACAATCAATAATAACCAAAGAATCTGGATGTGCCATGCAATTTGTTTTTTTATCATATATCTAGTACCAATAATGCAAGGCACAATAAACACTATTAATATGGATAAAACGGAAATAAGATAGAATACGGCCATAACTTTCAAACTTTTATTTAATCCAGTATTTAACAAGCAAAGAAATTACAATGAAACAATAGCTCAAAACATTTCCACTAAGTATCGCCCACATCAATGCCCGGCTCTTATCTTTAAACATCCATCTCACCGTCAAATATTCAAGTCCGAAACTTCCGGCAAACATCAGAATCCAAGTAATGAGCATAGTCAGAAAGAAATCCGCTCCAAACAAAATTCAATAATACTAAATTCATATCCTAATTATTTTTATAATATTTCGTCCAATACTCTGCGACTCTTATGCAACACTACTTTTATATCCTTGACCTTTCTCTTCCTTACTCTCACACTCTTCGTTTTCATACCAGGGTAATTAACCTTCAAAACTGCTCTCTTTCCGGATATTTGAAGCATGAATCGCCCATTGAGGTCAGAGAGCGTCCTATGGGCAGTTCCTTTTTCTACAACTTCTGCTCCTACTATCGGATGACCGCATCTATCCATTACTATTCCTTCTACAGAAATAGAATGTCTATCTTGTGAAACAAGGCCAATTCCTCCTGCAACAATCGAAACTTTCTTAACAACATTCCGTCCTACGACCTCCACTTGTGGAAGCATAGTACAATCGTTCCTCAGACTATCCTCTCCTACCTTTTGACCATATAAAGAAGTAGTTCCCATAGCAGACATTCCCAACGAAACACCCACTATCTTGACAGCCAATCCCATTCTTTGACGAAAAAGGAGTTGCTCTTCCAAATAGCGGACTTCAGCTTCGCATTTAGGACATGTGCCTAGGCAATCCCCCCGATATCTGCATTTAGATGTTACAAGCCTTATGTCATTTGCTTCTGCTATCTGCTTTCGGATTGTCTTCAATATCCGGCACTTTTGTTTACCTTCTTTCATCTTATCAAAACATAATTTCCTCAAAAAAATGCACACTTACATTAACTAGTAATGGAATTTATTTCAATAGCTGATACTTTTCTAGTTCCGGGAGTATTTTTCGTAAAACCTTTTCCCGAACTTCCGTATTAGTAGACAAGATTGAGGAATATGACACACATTGAGAACGGTCCTCTAGATAAGAAATTCTTCTTTTTTCTTCTCTCTCTTTTGAGGGGAATAAGAAACTTTCACTGTTAATTTCTACCGTCGCAATGCTTGCATCTTCTTTCACTATAGTTACTCGTGCAATAAAAGCAAAATAAAACAATTCTTTTGATGTATCATAAGGAAACAGAACTTCATAATATGGCTGTTCGACATGAGGCCAACGTTCCTTTTTTCCTTCCGACGGAAGTGGTGGAAAGACACCTTCTTCAATAATGGGATGTTTATAATCACGGTAATAAGCCGGGCCGTAAACCAACACACATCTCCGTGCCAAAGCAATCAAATACTCATTTCTATCCTTTTCAGGAAGTTCATATAATTTCCGTCCTCCATACAGTTTGATAATCTTTTCATTATCTTTCATCAATTTTTCCCACTTAACATCCGACATAGGATAAGGATTATTCTTTTCCACAGGAACTTCCATATTTTGAGAAAAAGATACTAACGGATTAACTAATAACCCTACCAATACAACTGCATAAACAATAGCCTGCCTCATAACTATTATATTTAGAACATTTGAAAATTATATCTGTAACAATGATTTCATCATACTTAGTTGCTTTTCTACATGATATTGGTTTTCCATCCTGATTTATCACAGACTTTTCATATCAAATAACAAGCTTGAACAATCATATCACATCTGTTTTTAATTAACAGTGACAAGATAAGGAGAATAAGCAGAATAAAAAAAAGAACTGTGTACCCAAAAAGTTTACATTTTTTCAATAACCTCTAAAGACTCCGAATAATACCGAAAAAAGTTACAATGAAGAATCACTGATATTTTGAAAAGTAACATAGTATTTATATCAGAATGAGAGAAAATTTTATAGATATTACTTCGAGAACAACATAGCTGCTCCGCAAACCAAGTAATAGACCGATTTTGACGGTATAATTCTTTTTGTATCAACTGACCTATATGTACCATGTTCCATCAAATTCATAAAAAGAAAGTTATGGAAGGCACATAAAGCCTTCACATAACTTCTACCAATAATTAATCCTTAAACAATCTTTCTATTAAAACTAAACACACATCTATCTATTTACTTTGAGGAATAATCAAAAAACTAAACCCACACGGCCCGCCACCTCCATTTTCCAGCCGGACCAAAACTTTATTCCACCCCTGTCGAAACTGAAAAGGAGCGATATGTTCATCAATATTATACCAACTGGTTCCATAGTCACGCCATACATCCTTGCCGTTAATCCATACACGCCCGCTGTCATCCGTACCGATAGCCACCAGCATCGGCGTAGCTTCATCAAAATAAAGCTCAGTATAAGCATAGTAAGTTGAATGTCCGGTAGTCACAGGTGGGACATTGTGCATCGATTCACTTTGCATAAACTTCCAATGTAGCGTCCCGTCAAGCTGTACCTCGTCTCCGATAACTTTTAGCGGATCGGAATCCGTTTCCGCAATTCCTATTCCTATCTGTCCATCAGTATATACAGCATCAAAGTCAATAGAAACTTCAGGTGGATGAACGATGGAAAAATCCTCTCGACCGAAGCTCTCCCACGGTCCAATCATATACCATGTATTGATATAGAGCCATCCCTTACGTTCTGCATCTTTAGAGAAACGCCGTCCGGGCAACGCTTGTGCTTTCACCATTTCCTTGCTCAACTTCGATCCTGAATAAGCACTGAATGTTCCCTTTCCGCCTCCGGGAGCAGAAACTTCTCCACTTCCTCCCATACCAGTTCCATTTCCATTACCGCTACCATTGCCTCCGGGACCTCCAGTCCCCTGACTGCCAGCACCTTGTCCCATTCCACTCCCAGGATTACCTGCCTGACGAACTGCCCCGAACAGACCTTCCAAACGAGATTGCGCTAGCCCTGCCTGACGAGTAGCTTGTCCAAGCAACCCACGATAATTATTCAAATCAGCAGTACTCTTTATCTCTAATCCCCCACTGGCATTACTACCTGCCGAAGTTGCCCACTCACCATCCCTTGACTGCATCCTTATCAATTCATCAAACCCCGGCATACGTGAATTACCCGCTTTCAAAGAACTATACACTTCAGGGAACGACTGTCCCTTAGATAATGACTGTTTGGCAGCACTCACAGCCAAATGGTTTTGTTGGATTTCAGCCTCATAGTCACGTAATACAGCATAAAGTTCTTCGACAGAAGCATTGGCTGACGGATTTCCCGCTCGAGGAATAGCCCGCGCTTTCGATGTATCATTCGCATCAGCAGGTGCTCCCCATGGCAATTTTCTTTTTTCCACTTTCGCCAACATATCTTCTTTACGCCGTCTCATTGTTTCAGCCATCGTTTGAAACTTCTTCACCTGCTCTTCCAGATTCTTCTTTACCAAAACTTCCGACTGTTCTACCAACTGTCTGGCATAATTGGCAGGTAATGCCCGTTGTGCCTGTTCCTGTTTTACCTTTTCCGTCAAAGTCTTCCCGGACTTTTGATTTTTCTGCTGTTTCATTTGCAAAGCTATCGCCTCCTGATCCGGAGACGGCATCTTCCAAATACAGAGTGCTCCGCCCACAAAACAAATCAACGCTATCATCCATGATAGGATAACCGTCAGACGGCTACTCCCTGTTGTAGTTTTCGTCATACGTCCTGATTCCTATATTAGTTAAGTTATAAAACTGACAAGCATCCATCACTTCTACAAAACGTCCGAACGGAGTATGCCTGTCCATGTCAATGCGAATACGCTTTCCCGGGTCAGTGATACATGTCTGCCGTAACTGTTCCATCATAAAATTGGTAGAGCAAGGTTGCCCGTCCCAATAAAAGTTACCATCAGCATCCAACCCTACAATAGCCTGCTTATCATCCGGCTTCAATTTAACAGCCGATTGTGAAGTTGGCAGATCAACGGGAATATCCCTATTTTTCACTTTCGTCATGGTAGATACCAGAAAGAAAATAAGCAATAAGAACACACAATCAATCAAAGGAGACATGGAAACTTCCGGTTCATCCTCGTTATTAAATAATGATAGTCTCATAGGCTTAATAAGGTTTGCTTCCAAGGCGTACACGTGTATGTGTAAACCCCTGTATTTGACATTGGTCGAATATTTCTATCACTGTACTTACCGGTACAGTACGATAGGCTGTCACATCAATATTTGTTTCCACTCCCCGACTATTGCGTAATTCAGAAAGAAAAGCGCTTAAATCTTTTACAGGCAAGTAAGTACTTTCCCCCGAATAGGCATCATGCCCTACTACCTGATACACATTCTTCTTTTCGTCTACTGCGATAATCACCGCTTCCTCGCCTGCCCGTGTAGTGGAAAGGCTTGAAGTCATTGTAGGAAGCGTTAACGGAATCTGCATTTCCCATTTTTTCATCATCGTAGTTACCAAAAAGAAAATGAGCAGCAAGAATACACAGTCTATCAAAGGAGACATTTGCACTTCTACCTTGTCCTCTTCATCATAATTCAGTCTCATTCTTTTCCTCCTTGTTGTCCAGATACAATTTGGTAATCACTTCTTCCACTTTTACCTCTACCAGTGAAGCCATACGCATGATACGATTCTTGATAATAAAGTATAAAGCAATGGCAGGAGCAGCTATAATCAAACCGGCAGCAGTTGTAATCAATGCTTTGGAGATAGAATCAGACAAAATAGAAGCACCACCTTCATCACCATATAAAGCAACCAAGCCGAACGCCTCAATCATACCGACCACAGTACCTAACAAACCTATTAACGGAGCCAGTGAAGCGATAACAGAAAGAGGATATATACGTGCCAAATGTGTACGAATATCACGTGCAGCCATGTCACCTGCCGTCTGGCTTACAGCCTCACGCCCGGCTTTTACATGCTCAAAAATAAAACGCAGTGAGTTCGCTAGCGTAGAAGGATACTTGTCACAAGCAGCCAATGCTCCTTTCAAATCCCCATTTGCCAAACATTCATTGACACTTTTGCACAAAGGTTTCGGAGCCAGGCGACCCTGACGCGAAGTTATCAGTCTCTGAATTGCAATTACAAGAGCTATCAGTCCCAACAAATACAATGGATACATCATTGTACCACCTGCCTTAATCTGTGCTCCCCAATCGATTTGTACCCCCTGATCAGCAGCAATACTATCTGATGCAGCCTCATCATACATCAACTCATCATCTTCCTCCACTGCCGGAACGGCTGTTGCAATTTCACTCGGAAGTACTTTCGGAGCATTTTTTATATCATCCTGTGTTTTTGCCAAAAAAATTTCATCAAAACCAGCATCACGCCTTTCAGGACAAATAAATGACATTCCGGTTAACGTAATGTTACCGAAATCCTTCCAAAGGTCGCGTGTCATGACCATCCAGTGTCCAGGCTTGTCACCAAGATCCAGACCTTTCAACTGGTTTATCAAATCTTTTGGTTCTCCGGCGATATAAGTAAAATCATATTTCTTTCCTTTTTGACTGACTGACTTTTCGGAAACATGAAATTTCATTCCGATCTGCTCTCCACCCCATTTCACCCAGGCAAAAGTAATATAACGATACTCTCCCGGTCCCGGATTTTCCCGAATAGGAATAGACAAACCTGTCAATTCTGCGGGACTTTTAGCAGCTCCTACATATATATAGTTTTCCGTCTTCTTTGAGTACCCTCCTTTCCGAACATACTTATTATCTTTTACCCATTGTGCCCCATCCGGCAGTTTAGTACTAAACAGTTCGTATAGTCCTTTACCGGATTTACCATTCGTTTGTGCCGAAAGCGGGGTAGTAAACAATAGTATTGCTCCCAAGATGCATACACCTACTATCCCTTTCTTTAAACCAAATTTCATTTTTGTGTAATTCATGTCTATTCTTTTTTTTATTATTAACTTTAAATCTATAGCCAACGTAAGTCATCGAACTAATTCACAATGGCAAAGTTCTTAAAAATAATAGAGAAACGGGTACTCTAATCATTCAAAAAGTTCCAAATCTTTAATATACGGCTTTATAAAAAGTCCGATAATCATTCAAAGAGGTTCAAAAATAAATCATGCCTGAATCTTCCTTCATAAACAGTTGTTCATATGCTATAAATTAAAAGGTCATCTATCCTAATAATAGACGACCTTTTTAAAACTAACCGAACATCGTTTCACTCTTTCTCGCTTCATTCAATCCCCAAAGCAGAGATAGCATACACCGGATGGGGGGACTTCATCATCCCGTTCGATAATTTGATTGTCTTTTTAACAGGTTTCCGAGGAACGGTGCGCAAAGCCCTCATGATAGTGAAAACGGAATCCACCGCTGCTCTCCGAATCTTGTCATTGTTTTCTCCAGGGTAACGATTCAGCACCTCCCGTATCAGCGTATTTTGATAATTTTCCATGATTTGAGAACTCTTTTTATAACCTTCAGAGTCCTGTGTAGTAGCCCTCAAACTATCCGCCACCAATTTTGTACGCGGTTGTTTTAGCAGTTCCTGCGCAGTCGTCAGTTTGAAAACGTCATTTTCCATCCTCTTCAGGCATTTCACTAATTCTTTCTTCTCTTGCGTTTTATCATCACCGCTCCGAGTACTCATTAAAGCGTCCGCTTGCTCTTTTAATCGAGTAAGTTTCTCCAAATATTTACCCCGCAATACTTCGTATGACATGCCACCGCACTCGTCTTTATACAATTCACGATCCAACGTTCTGTATTCTTCTGAGATTTTTTGCGGAACTTGGGCATACACACCGTTACCACCCCATGAGAACAAAACCAATAAATTAAAGATAAAGATTATCTCTTTCATATTCCTGTTGTTTAAGTTATTAATAAACTTATAGTAATATCTACATATTTGCAGTAACAGCATATTCCAGTTTATCATAATTACTATTGTCTTCATAAGACGGACCAGTTTTTCTCCAAACTGTCTCATCACAATTTGTTAAAGGAGGATGCATATAGTATTTTTTATAAATTAGTTAACCAAGCGATTGCATTAAGAATTTCTATATACAAAAATAAGCCTTTTTTCTTCGTAAAATCATAAAAAAGAGAAAAATATGCCGGACAACAGAAAAGACTATCATTCAATAATTTAAATTCAAATACATCCCAAAAGTTGGACAAAGGAATTATGTTCTTCAGCAGGAATGGTATCACCTCATCATAAGAACCTAAAAAAACACTTCCCAATTACCACGTTTTCATTTCTGTCAATATCTTATTATATATTCATCCAAATCATATAGTGTCTGATATCTATTTACATTTAATAGTTTTCTTAATCTATTCTTACTCCTTATTACGGATTCTTCCTTAATACCTAGTAAAGTTGCAATCTCCCGATTGGAGAACCTCAAACGAATCATACAACATAAACGTAATTCTTTCTGTCCCAGCTGTGGATATGCATACAATAAACGCGAATAAAAGCGATCCGAAACCATATCCGAAAAATAAAAAAGTTTTTTCCATTCTTCTACTGAACAGTTTAATATTATAGTAGAAGTATTCTTCAATAATATATAAAAATGAAACGCCTCAACATCAGACTCTGTAATTACATTATTCACAACTAAAGGGAGTCCTTTAAAAATCAACCGAAAACGCTTCACCTCCCTTTCCTAGTCATTTTTAGCTTTTATTTCTTTTACAAGCTCCTTTTTAATTTTTTCGATTTCTATTCTTGCCAATAACTCACATTCTTTTCTTATATGTATTTCTCTATATTGCCTATAAAAAACAACTAATATAACCATTACTAATACCAAGTGCATCCAATACACATTAGCTGTAACAATATTACTCCAATAATCAAATGTCATTTGTTTTTCAAAATTTTATAAGTGTACAATATTGTTGTTTATTAGAATTATTGTGCAAATATCCTGAAAATACTACTCTAATAAGTATTCATATCATTCAAAAAAGTTCATTTTTCAATCAGACATTCAATCTAGACAAAATAGATAAAATCCCTTCACCCTTCACAACGCCTTTCTACAAGGCAATAGCGGGTGAAGGAGCCACCTTCACCACCAACTTCACACTCCTCAAACCGATATTACCCGATACACATTTCCAAACTTAGTATGTTTACGTTCTATCCCCACCGCTACCAATATTTGCGCCAAACTTGCCGGATTTGCACCACGCATAGCCGCAGGATTTTTATTTTTTAGACACTGAAATATATCAGCCGCTGAAAGAAGTTCGCACCCCTCTCCTCTTTCTGCCGACCGATAACAAGTACGCAACACATCTTCCACTGGTCCTTGACGGTAAAACGACAGATTGCTTTTTTGCAATTCCTGTTCTTCTTCTTTCGTAAACCAATAACGTTGACCGGACAGGATTGCCGTTTTCAACTGTGCATAAAGTTGTTCATGTTCAATCGCTTCACAATCAATAGGGCGCTCTACTTCCACACAAATAAACCTGCGGCTACCAGTTGGATCAGTGAGCAAATCTTTCCTGTTAGACGTGCCGATAAAAGAAGCGATTCGCGGTAAGACGCGATAATTCTTCTGATAAGCTTTGCACAAGCTCAATGAAGCCATCTGCATCAGATTCTTCAACAAAGGCATTTTTGCAGGAGAAAACTTGTCAAATTCATCCAAATTGAGAAGCCCCATCTCTGCCAGTCTACGTTCCACATTTCCCTGACTTGTCAAATCCACCTTATCCATATAATAACGCCGAAGCACAGGGGGAAGTAAAGACTTACAAAAAGTAGATTTAAAATATCCCTGTTCCGTACTGATGAGCAAGGGAGCTACACTATTCGCATGGTCGCCCATTACTCCCATCCATTGTGCCGTCATCCCCAACATCCAAATGCGGAATCCTTTTTCCCACAACGAGTTTTCCGAAACCCGCCGTGCCAATGCAGACACACGGTCTATCCCATCCCACTCCGGCAACTCATCCAGATACAGCCTGAAAGGATGATATTCTGCTATGCGGGTGGAATAAATGCAACGCGACAAATCACGATCCCAGCATGCAATACCGGCCTCATGCGCTTCCAGGCAGATCGTATTCAACACACGTTGATTGACAGGCTGAAATCCCTCGTTCATCTGTTCCAACAAACGAAACTCTGTTTCTTCCGTCAGCACATTATAACGGAAATCATAATGAGATTTCAAGAAAAGGTCTACACTTTCAGCCAACTGTTTCGTTTTAGAAAGCGAATCCCTCTCTTTGAGCTCCTTTCTCTCTTTAGGCTCTTCATAATAACTAACCGAAGGCTTTAATACGTCTTCCATTAATCCTTCACACTCTCCACTTTTATAAAAGCGGTATACAAACTTCTGCCATAATGAAAGCAGCACACTTTTCTTGTCCATAAAATTTCGTTTTTAGTATTTAATGGATGCGAATATAATATCCGAAATATGGGATTTACAACTTTTTAATCCCTTCATTTTTATAAAAATGAACTTGGCGTTTTGCCTTATTGTTTCTTGTTTATCTCCTAATTAAACCTTATCTTTGGTGCGGACATTTATAGTTTATCACAATAATGATAATATCTTATCACAGTAATGACATGCATATATCATATTAATGATAAGCACTTATCACAGCAATGATAAGCAATAAATATCAAGAAGATAATTTAGGAATATCAGGAAGATAATCTACAAACATCTAAAGAAAAAAGAAAGACTATGGCAGTACAATTTGAACTATATAAGACTCCGATGCCGAAGGAGAAGAAAAACAAGGTAAGATATCATGCGCGTCCGATTAGTTATGAAACAGTAAATACGAAAAAATTGGTTTACCGCATTCACGATCGCTGTTCCTTAAGCCCGTCGGATGTGACAGCAACTTTGGAAGAACTGAAATACGAAGTGGCACAGTGCCTTAAAGAAGGGAAAAAGGTGCATATCGACGGATTGGGGTATCTACAAGTAACTCTTTCCTGCGAAGAAGAAATACGGGATCCTAAAGACAAGCGAGTGCATAAAGTAAAACTGAAAGCAATCAAATTCAAAGCAGATAAGAAACTGAAAGCCGAACTTTCCGATATGGAATTCCACCGTTCGAAATACAGGCCGCATTCTGCCGGACTTTCCGAAGTAGAGATAGATATGGAATTGACAAAGTATTTTGCGGAAAACCAGATCATCACCCGTAAAGACTTCCAATACCTCTGCGGAATGACACAAATTACGGCATACCGCCATATTAAAAGACTAATTGCAGAAAAGAAGTTGCAAAACAAAGGGACTACCCACCAACCTATTTATACACCCGTTCCGGGCAATTACAGGGTTTCGGTAGCCGTGAAATACAAAGAATAAGAATATAAAGGCAATACAAAACAATAAATTATTTATATTTGTAGATGCCATTGAGTAAAAACCAATAATACATTGAGTAAAATAACTCAATGCATTGAGTAAATCAGAACGACATGTATAAAAGAGCTCAATATCAAACGATTATAAAAAGGTTAAAAGAACCTCGGCATTTTTTGCAAGTGGTATTAGGTCCTCGGCAAGTCGGAAAGACAACGGTTGTGAAGCAGGTTCTTAAGGACTTGGGACTGCCGTTCCAACTTTATTCTGCCGACAATGTCCCTGCGACACAAACAGGGTGGATTTCAGACTGTTGGAATACGGCAAGAATACAAATGAGGGTAGAAAACAAACCTGAATTTATCCTAGTCATCGATGAAGTCCAGAAAATAAAAAATTGGAGTGAAGTAGTCAAGAAAGAATGGGATGCGGACACCTTCAATGATATCAATATAAAAGTAGTTCTTCTCGGTTCTTCACGTGTTTTGTTAGAGAAAGGATTATCGGACTCCATGATGGGGCGTTTCGAAGAAATCAGAATGACGCACTGGTCTTATCCGGAAATGCGTGACGCATTCGGAATCTCTTTGGAGCAATACGTTTATTTCGGTGGCTATCCCGGTGCCGCTTTTCTGATTGGGGACGAAGAGCGATGGAGTCAATACATCAACGGAGCAATTATTGACGCTACTATCAACAAGGATATCTTATATGATTCTCCCATTGGAAAACCGGCCTTATTGCGACAGACATTTGAACTGGGGGCGTCCTATTCAGGAGAAATCGTATCTCTGACAAAGATGATCGGCTCACTGCAAGATGCGGGAAATACGACCACGCTAGCCGGTTATCTGAATTTATTAGGTGATAGCGGGCTACTTACCGGACTGCAAAAATTCGCTATGGACAAATCACGCCAAAGAGCCAGTGCCCCCAAATTCCAAGTATACAATAATGCACTGAAAACAGTGTATAGCGACTTAACATACAAAGAAGCCATCTTGAACAGGAAAGAATGGGGACGGATTTTTGAATCTGCCATTGGTGCACATATTATTTCCAATGCTTTCACCGGTGACTATGATGTTTTTTATTGGCGGGAAAAAGATAAAGAGGTAGATTATATACTGAAAAAGAAAAGCCGTATAGTAGCGATTGAAGTAAAAAGCAATAGCGAAACCTACAATGCAGGGCTCGAAGAAATCAGAAAAATGTATCACCCATACGCAACAATGGTGGTTGGAGAGGGAGGCATGAAAGTAGAAGATTTTCTAAGTATCAATCCTGTTAAGTTGTTTGGATGAAAGAGTGGATGAACCTCTCCCTCTTCACCCTCTTTTCCCTTTCCAATAAAGGTTTCAGCGAAAATGTGAAGAATAAATCTACAATATAAAATGTGATGATTCTTTAATAATCAGTGGTAAATAGTCTACCTTTGTTCAACCAAATTCTATTAAACATGCAAAATAAGACAAAAATATTTTTGATTTTAACACTGATATTTATCTTTGTCTTTATCTCTTGTAAAAATAAAGACAGTGTAGACATAGCGTTAGATTATGCAAGCACCAATCGCACTGAAGTTAATAAAAGTATTATCACATTATGAAGGAGACAGTCTGAAATATAAGGCTACGCATTTTTTAATTGACAACATGATTCATCACTATTCTTTCACCAGCGAACGTTTACGGAAATATTATAAAATCATAACCAGACATCTCTATGAGCTTTTCTACTTTGCCCAAAATGATCCTTGTTTTTTAGGACAGAAAGTAGCAGCAGGAGATGTCTTAACCTATGATTCAATCCCCTCCAAAGTGCTTTACTTACTGAAGGACTTAACCAAGAAGGAAGAACAGATATTCACCTATGAAGGAGGGAAACAAATATGGTGGTAGTTATATTAATTGCATTATGTATTCTCCTTTTGGTCATCATATACACTCAATCCGAAATTGTGGTAATAACGTCAATGATGCTATTAATTTTATTATTAGTATGGACTAAGATTTCAAAACAATACAACCCCCGACTTTCTCTTCACATCCTTTTACCAGGGATTTATATAGAGAAAGTCGAGGGTTAAACAATTTTGATTAAAACTCAGGGATAATTCTTTTTATATAAGCTACTACATTATTTTTCGTAATCCCTCCATTCCAAATCAACCGCATACTCACCTAAAATCATTCCGCGCCACACAGCTTTCTTACTTTCCGTATCCCATGGATAAGCTACACCGTCCAATTTGGAAGTTTTAAAAGCATTGGCTCCTGTTTCACGAGTGGTTTCCATTGGGAAACTAATATCCAACCATTGAAGAATGGCCGGTACAGGCAACACACTTTCCATCATTCTGCCTTCAGACTCTATCGTTTGGAATAATGTATTTGTCATTGTCATATACCTCACATCCTCTTTTTCAATATGGGTATAATAAGATTTATCATTAATTTCAGTCTTTTTCCGTAAACGAAGCCCTTCCGTATTTAAAACCTGTTCGACCTCCTCATCACCAACTTTTACCCTCTTCCTTACTTGCTTTATCTGATTGACCACAATCGAATCGTCCTTCAAATATTGTCCTTCTTCTCCTTTATAGAACTGCCAATAGCCGATCAGATGCTGATACATAGGATCACTTGGAGATAATTTCAATTTATTACTATATTGTTTCACCTCCTCTGCCGACAATTCTTTATTCCAGATTCGTAGCTCAAGAATATAACGGCATAAATTGCTCATACCATCATAAATAACCAGATTCTTATTATCTACAAATTTAGAACTATCCCAATCCAGGTCAGTATCCGTTGTTGCAGTTGTTCTCTTCAAACCATCATAATAATTGTAGACTGCAACTTTCCCTTTACGCTTAGGTGTCTCTTTATAATGACCTTCCGTTATATTCCCCCATGCGTCTTCCGACTTATCTACCCAATCTTTTTGAATATATCCTTCAGAATTATATAATTTTGCAGTTGTAGTGAAAGTATGAATCATAGGATTTAAGAAGGCAGAAGTTCTTTGGCTAGCTGCTCCGTCACTATTCCCATAGAAGCTTCCATATGTCGATGAGTAAGTATGGTCAAGCTTCATAAACCACCTGTTTTTTTCAATAATTGTTTTTCCATCTTGAGTTCCAAACACATAACTACGACCAATAGAGGGCCGAGCCGCCATAATAAGTTCCACAGTCATGCCACTATCCAATGAATCCAGCGAATAAATCTGACGCATAGTTTCAATCCCTTTCAAATCCGGTGTTCGTGTTATAGAATCAATCACAACCCCTTGGAAAGACTTGTCAAAACGTAGTACATCCTCTACCAACCCCGGATTCATCTCTCTCGATCTGGAAAAATGCTCATAATAAAAGATTCCGAACATATTCCTTTCTTCAATGGACATTCCCCCATACCGTCCGTCACTTGTTCCTCCATGATTGGAAGTTATGATCACCAACCAGTCTTCATAATAATAGTCAGGACGGGTTCTCACAGTTTCCAATAGTTGGCCGATGTAACTATCCACTTGTTGCATGGCATTCTGATATTGAGTATTGCCTTTATTCCATCCTCCGCCGCTTACTGCAGCATCCAGCACATTGCGGAAAGAAAGATAAATAACCCGATTATCTTCATCGTTCATTTTCTGCAAAACAGTATTCAAGGTTTCCTCGTCAGAAGCGGTAGTTATAGTAGCACCTGCCTTGTCCAATAATTTTTCATTTTGAGTCTTCCAGGGTGTCACAGCCAGTGTTTTCATTGATTTGTCATAATCAACAATATACTGAAAAAATCCCGGATATTCTTTCATGGATTCATCGTAAGTGGGATCAAATACCTGTTCCGACAAATAAGTTTCATCCGCTATGCCGTGACGCATCGGAATGTTGCCTGTCAGCATTGATGCGCAAGCAATCACATTTTCTGCCGTAGGAACATATGAATCATCAGCATGCTCCGATTCCAAACCACTCCATGCATAGCGGCTATGCGGCAACAATCCCTTCACCACTCCATCGTCAGGAAAGGCTTCTTTAACCAAATCGCCGCCACCTGCTCCCTCGACATTAATCCAAAGAACGTATTTCTTGATAGACGCACGTCCTGACCCTACTCCTGTTTCTTCAATTAATTCAGGTGTATCATATTTTGTGCATGATACCAATATATTTCCCAGCAACATTACTACCAGAAAATTCCATTTTATAATCTTTTGTATCATATTTTTCAGTCATTAAAATAAAAAGTACCAAATTCCGCGATTTTCTGTATCCTGTTCAAGTTCTTATTGGTAAATTCCGGACGGTTCGGTTTTTCTTCAACCGGAAAGTCGGCAGGACGATCCTTTGCAACATGGCTATCTCTATCCATAGTCAAACGAATTCCTGTAACATTCGTTTCTTTTTGTTTGAGTTCAATATAAAACAAATTGCTGCGGTCCGGCCAGAATTGTTGCAAGTCTGTCCCCTTGGGATCATCATCCGAATCATAGACTTTCTTCCAAGCTATGCTTTGTATATTTGTATAGAGCGTATCGACATCATTATATTCAAGCGGGGTGTTGGTCACTTCCACAATAATATGTTGAGGTCTGAAAGCGAATTTATCGTAATCCTTAACATCACCATTATAAATACCTGATACTTCCGTATTCCCTAATGCCAAATAAACGCCATCCATATCTATAGCCTGCTCACCCGGCTGTACAACAATGAAATAAGGAAATTCCGGGGTTGTAGCATTATAATAGAGATTATCTATCTTATAAGGATAATGTTTATCTCCATTCTCATCCGTATACTCCTCGTAAGGATCAGAATAAGATGACCACAATGTCTGTCTGTCCCCGTCGAACAAGTTGTAAGGAGTATCATATTTTTTAACCTTATTACTGTAAGCAAAACTATAGTTGGAAGCTTTCAAATTCTCCCCTTCCCCTGAATACGCCGCGGCTGTCCATTCTCTCCGCAAATGCCGGAACGGAATTCTTCCGGATTGCGTATAGAACACCTTCCCGTCGAAATCGGCAGTCTCATTATCTTCTAACGGATTATATTCCCATACTTTCTTCTCTACAGGCCTATATTCAAGCGCCTCAATACGTTTGGCATCTGAAATTTCAATTCCCCAATGATCAAACAATGGAGTAAAATCCCGCTCAAAATAAGAAGTCAGACAAGTTATCATAGCTTCATGCATGCTCAATCGATAAAAAATAGACACATTTTGAGACTGATCCATAAGAAAACGATTGAGATAAGCAAAAAACTTCCAACCGTCTTTTCCCGTACCTTCCTGTTTATAATTCAATATGGCAGAATAAATACTCAATGCAGCCGGCCAATAATCCTTCTTGTTCTGACTGAATGACTTGGCTTCAATGCTATATAACTTACAGCTATCCGCCTTTGCCCACGAAATCAAATTATCAAATACATCGGCATCCAAATTATATTGAGTGGTATTTATGACAGTACGATCAGCACCCGATAATGTATAGGAAGAAAGAGTATGACTCTGTCCGTTATTCCCCCAACCATGTTTATGTAAGAAATAAAAGTTAGGAATTAAACGATACATATCTTTAAAAGATTCCAGCGCTTCGGACGGCCAATAAGTCTGGTCAAACATTTTTTGTTGCATCCATCCTATCACATGGGCAGTGTTCTGCGCACTCATTTTAATCTGGTCGGGATCAGCTATCATATCAATCAATTCTTCCGTCCGGAGCAATTCTATATTTGTATCACTGATATACGAATACCGTTCTGTAAGCAGATGTGCATCCATTACCGCCCTTACAGGGAAGTCAGGTCTTGGAAAAGTTTCCGGTTCAGCACCATCCAAACCATAAAACTCATGGTAACACAATACCCAGTCATCCCACAATGCAAGCGCTTCTTCCAGCCGGTTCACATAGTTCTGTCCATCCGACTGCGCCTTCAGTTTCATATATTGGACAGGAACAGAAAAGACTATTTGTTTTCCTCTCAATTCAATCCATGGAACCGTAGTTGCCTTTATTTTCTCTATCCATTCAGCCGCATCTGTCTCTCCCAACTTATAGTCGGGAGCCGCATAAGCCCCCTGAATTCTTAAAGACACCACCCCGCTACTAGCTTCACCGGAACGTTTAATCCAGATATATCCACCATAAGGATTCCGAATCTCATTCTTTCCTTTAAATAATGGCATGGAAGTCACAATTTTAGAGTCACGCTCCAAGTAACTGACTCCGGACAACGAAGACAAATCACGTGACTGGCTGCCTATCTGCACAGACAATCCTTTTACATCATCATCCAGTAATATAGTAATTTTCTCACCTGCCCCTGCATAAAGTCCCGTACTATAAATGGCTGGAGAAGTGATGGATAAGTTCACATTAGCTGCCGCCACTACACGGTAAGTCATATCAATATCCACCGACGCTTCATCAATACGCTTCTCCGTGAGCGTATCCACCAGTCCCGGGAAAATACGTGCCCTATCATAATGGCTGACATCAATTCCCCCTCCTTCATAATAATCCCCGCCGGTTTCGGAAGTATAATCATCCGTAGCAGATATAATCTGTTCAAAATCATTGTCCTCACATGCAATCACTCCCCATATGGTAATGAGAATATAAATTATCTTTTCTTTCATATCTACCAATTTTTAAGATATTCAATTGTTTTCATCCGAGAATTCTTCATAAGCAAACTTCCAAGCTTTGCCTTCCATGCTCCAATCCCAATTTACGCTCTTGCCCAACCACATAAATACCTGCCGTGAAATGTCTACCGTATTAAATGTCTTGTTATAGAAAGTCTTGTCTGATTCGGGTATCGGATGAATAGCAGCTGCCAGACTACTACCCGATAACCAGATATTGGAAGCACCACGATCAATCACAAAATCATCCACATCATCTTCACTGTTATCTTTTGCATAATTCTTTAATACGGGTTCCATTTGGTCATCTTCGAGGTCACAAGGCCAATATCCTTTCAGATTATCCCAATATTTATAAGAGTCTTGCAGTAAATGCAGCTGATTTTTGCCCGCATACAATTTTATATCTTCCGCAGGAAGTGCCATATCATAAAATTGCACATTTGTAATGAACATCGTATTTTTATACGTTTGACCCTTTGTATTCGTCTGGCTGTTTTGGGAATCTCTATTATCACTTCCACCCATACGCAAAGGAGCGTCGGCCGATGTCGTATTATTACTTGCGTACCACTTTATTACGTCACTGTTTTTTTGGCTCGCAGTGTTATTAAGTTCTCCATCAAAATAAAAATTCATCAGGACCTGGGATGTCTTTTTCGGATCCGGATTCGGTTCAAGTGTCAAAGTAATGACATGCCACTGAGTCCAGTCCCAATTCTCTTCTCCTTTGGTTTGTATCGCTCCTCTTTTACTGCCTATAGTAAAACAAATACGCCTGTTGCTGTTGTCCTGATTGAAATAGAGCATCCATCCGTTACGCACCATATCGGTACTTTTGGACAAAATGACATATTTAGAGCCATTCTTCTCCATCGTGGATCTTAGAAAGAACTGAATAGTCATAGGTTCGATTTCATTTTTTTCATTGAACCTCAGTTCTCCAAATTCCTTATTACCTAAACGGGCTGATTCAGCATAAGCAGTAGGATTAGGATATCTATTATCATACGCCCACACAGGAGTAGAATAAGAATAAGAAAGTGCCGTATTTCCCGGAGTAGTCTGTACTTGCGAGAGCAAACGTTCATTATACATCAATGTAAATGTATTGCGCGTTGCATCCCCATAATGGTCATCGGGCGTCTCTCCTTCTTTCAGTTGAATGTTTCCACCATAATTAGAAGTGACGATAATCAACCAGTTCTCCTGCACAAAAGCGGGACGTTCTTTCAATGCATTCCATATCTCACCGATATACCCATCCAGTTCACCTATAGCATTAATCACCTCCTTCGTCGGTGTTCCTTTCTCATCATAAAAATTTTCTCCAGCGGACTCATACACTCCCTTAAACTCCGCTACAATCAAATCTGACGTATCGGGCAACTTCAACTCATCCAATAGAGCGTCTTTAACAGACTCATCCGTATCTACTTGAGGGACAGTCATTCCATCAACAGAAAAGACCTGCCGAAACTTTTCACTTGCCGCATACATGCTGACACGAGTTTTGCTTTTGACCAACCGGGACACCATATTCTCTGTTCCATCCACAAGCTCGTCATCGGACTTTATATTATGCGTTGTATTTCCTATCATCAAGTTAGCCCAACCACGAGCATTCGTCATTTCTCCTGCCGCAATATTATTACTTCCGTCTCCTAATCCGTAGTCCGTATATAGAGCATGGGCTATCATGGACTTCAAAATGGGAGTTTTATATGCATTCCTTGCAGCCTGTACCGCCTTGCCCGAAGCGCCATCCATTACAACCAACAACACATGCCCGGAATCATAGCTGGAACCGGATTCCGGATAATTATATCTCAACGAATCTTCCATCACGTCATTACAAGCAGCAATCCCCAAAAATAATGCCCCTATAATACCGACATAAGCAGATTTCATCATTTTTCTGTAGTTACTTACTTTCATATATTCATTTATTTAAGGTTCATCATTCGTATTTTCCTGCAAATCAACTTTCAACATCACAATATTTTTCATTCTCTTACCATCAAAAGAGCTAAAATCACCTGTCAGCAAGAGTCCGTTAGCATTGTCGGAAGTCAAAGAATATTGGGCGTCATGTAGTTCTCCATAAAACCGACCCGGTACATTAAACCGCTGTATAGCATCCCCTTTCATATCCAAAATTAAGAATCCTTGTCTTGTAACGCCCGCATATTTAGTAAATGTTCCGGATATAACAAGATGTGGCATGGCTATATCGCCATTGGTATTCAAATCAACTATCTTCGCAAAATTAATGACTCCACCTTCGAGTTCTTTCAGGGCAAAATTCGGATCCAGGTTTCCTTCTGCATCCATTACAGCCATTCCTTGTGCCGGTTGCCCATTAAATGTTGTGAAATTACCAACAATTACAATACGTTCCTGTTCCGTTCCACTCTCATCTTGGAAAGAGGTATAGGTAACTTTATTTATTTCTCCGTTGGCCGCTCCTCCTACTGTATGAAGGAAAGTTTCATCTACTTGCCCGTCTTTGTCAAGTTTCACAATATTACAAACCTGTTTTCCGTCAAATTTTGACAAGGCTCCGACTATTACAATAGATTCATCCTTCAGCATGCAGGCATCTTTAATGTCCCCTTCAGCTCCCCGCAATGATTTTTCGGAATTTTGTGGATCTCTCCTGTATGTTTCATCAAGCTGTCCGATTTCATCCATTCTCATAACCGAACGTGCATCTGTATAGATATCCGCTGTCACAAGTTTCTTGTTCGCATCACAGGTGGTATTGTCATAATCGGTCAACCGATGGGTTGTAAAATTACCTATAGCTACAATTTTCCCATCTGTAGTACTGAAAGCACGATTGATTTTTTCCGCCGCAATAGTCCCTCCCACAAAAGTCGGAACAGATATATCATACGTTTTTCCATTAAAATCAGAAAACTTCTTTGTTTCAGTCTTTACTGTAAGATCATTATTAACTAAAAGAATATTCTTAAAACTAAATCCTACCAAATTGCTGCGATATGTTTCATATTCTACAAAAAGACCATAAATCACAGCTCTCGGGGATTCTTTATCTTTCTTCCAATAGTCCATTCCATTCAATCCGGAATAAAGAACGGTTCCATCGTCAAAGAGATAAGAACTCCTATCTATCCCCCGGTTTATCTTTATTTTATCGGCAGTACCATACTTTATTAATCCCTTTTCATTATTGATCATAGCAATTCCTCCATAGAACTTTCCTACATCTTGCCGGAAATCACCACACAAATAAAATTCACTGGTCAGTTCCGTATTTCCGCACCATGGTACGCAGGAATAAATAACTCCACCATAAGTTCCTGTCTTATAATATTCAAACCCCTCATCTACGGATACACTACCTAAAACTTTAAAATATGGGCCATAAAAGATTTGGTTTTCCAATACGAGATATGTCGTACCCGAACTCACGGCATCCGGCACTATTACTGTCAAAGTAGAGTCCGTTGCACTTTCTATCTTACAGCGTTCATCTGAAATATAAAAATCGAAATCATATGTTCCATCTTCTTCATGACAATATTTAGCCAGTCCGGCAGCCTGGAAGGTTACTTTCTCTTTTGGACCGGCAGACTCCGGTGAAGGTTTCTCTGATAATAATTTCACTTCCAAAGGTTCACGTCCACCTGCATAGGGATCCTCCTTTATGGAATCCTCCTCGTCCACATTACATCCAGCCATAAATAACGCACAAACAACCCAACATACCACGTTCGTTACTTTGCACAACCAGCTATAATTATAATCTATCTTATTCATAGTCCTTTTCTTTTACAAATAAATCTTTACGTCTTTCCTCGTCCGCAGTCAACCTCAACTGAGGCTCGTCTCCACGACCTTTATCAGGATAATCAATCCCGGCTTCCAGGGCTTTTCGCAGCAGAGCTGTAATGGAGAATCCAAGATAATGGTCTAACCGGAGAACATGTACAATACCATTTACAGGTTCAATGTTACAAGAGGATACATAAGCATATTCAGGGTAACCAAAATCCTGATATGCATACATAACCTGCCTATATCCGGCATATTTTATACCATTTGCATCACCATAGCATACCCCCATTGTCATCTTATAACTACGATCATAGGTGAAATTAGTCTGACCCGGGAACGCACTCACTGCTGCTGTATCAAGTTGGGCAATATCATTCAAACGATATTTGCCTTCCATAACATACATGCTGATGAGGTCTTCCCACACCTTTGGTTTCACTTGGGAAAGCTCTGTGATCTTATCCATCCCCTCATAATTAACGTGAGTTCGACGAAAATAATTAAAAGAGAGTCAGTTGATTATCGTACAC
>ENA-OPTB01000313-OPTB01000313.1-human-gut-metagenome-genome-assembly--contig:-NODE-313-length-49667-cov-4.862251_pt1 | contig 49667 bp, 38 predicted proteins | sample MGYA00241810_ERZ501911 | MGnify/ENA primary metagenome ERZ501911 (study PRJEB25962, sample SAMEA2042304) | human gut metagenome | biome: human gut; feature: human-associated habitat; material: faeces... | reverse complement strand
TGATTGTCAGCATCGCTATCGGACTTTCCTTCACATTATTAATGGTAAAAAACAGTTTAATTTGATATGATAGCACTTGATATTCTTACTGATGGATTTTTTGCTGCAGTAGCAGGTATAGGATTTGGTGCGATTTCCGACCCGCCTTTGCGTGCATTCAAAATGATTGCCATATTGGCGGCACTGGGACACGCCTGCCGCTTTTGCCTGATGACTTATTTAGGCGTGGATATTGCTACGGCTTCCTTGTTTGCCGGATTGGTAATCGGTTTCGGCAGCTTATGGTTAGGAAAAAAGGTATATTGCCCGATGACGGTACTTTACATTCCGGCATTGCTTCCCATGATTCCGGGTAAGTTTGCGTACAACATGGTATTTTCACTCATCATGTGTTTGCAGAATGTGAATGAGCCGGAAAAACTGGATAAGTTCATGTCCATGTTCTTCTCCAACACGATGATAGCAAGCACGGTTATTTTCATGCTGGCAGTAGGAGCTACATTCCCGATGTTCCTGTTCCCACATAGAGCTTTTTCGTTAACAAGACACTAAAATTACTTTTATGGAGATTTTTTGGAGAACAATTGCCTATTATAATTCGGCTACCTGGATTTTACAGATATTTATCATCCTGATTGGTGTGGCTTTGACCGGATTGCTTATCAGCAAACCGCGTCCGTGGGTGAAGATGGCCATGAAGTTCTATATGATAGGACTTTATGCATGGATTTCTATCATTTACTATTATATCTATTGCGAAGAACGCAGTTATAATGGAGTGATGGCGATGTTTTGGGGAGTAATGGCTATCATTTGGATATGGGACGCGATTACGGGATACACCACCTTTGAACGTACCCATAAGTATGACATATTGTCCTATATCCTGTTGGCAATGCCTTTCATATATCCTTTGGTATCCTTGGCACGCGGACTTTCTTTCCCGGAAATGACTTCTCCGGTAATGCCTTGTTCCGTGGTGGTGTTTACCATCGGATTATTACTGCTGTTTGCCCACAAAGTAAATATGTTCCTGGTACTTTTCCTTTGCCATTGGTCATTGATAGGATTGTCCAAAACTTATTTCTTTCAGATTCCAGAAGATTTTCTACTGGCAAGTGCAACGATTCCCGGCCTGTATCTTTTCTTCAGAGAGTACTTCCTGAATAATCTGCATGCCGATACCAAGCCGAAAGCGAAATACATTAACTGGCTGTTGATTACCGTTTGTGTCGGACTGGCTATATTATTGACTACAACGATGTTTCTGGAGTTAGTTCCGAAGAACTAATCAGAAACAAAGCAAAAGTTCAGGCACGGATTACGCGGATTTCACGGTTTCTGTTAATTACATCGCAAATTAGCTACCGTGAAATCCGCGTAATCCGTGCCTGAATTGTTATTTTATTGCGTAAAATATCCGAAGGGCATATTGCATGACCGAGTCAGGCAACCATCTTTTGCTTTTTGCAAACAGGACTTGCACCAACGGGCCTACTTTAGTTCGGAAAGAAGGATTTTTGCGGGCTACTATCTTACAGATTGCAGCAGCCAGTTTCTGCGGATGGCATCCGTTACGTTCTTCCTTCTCTATAATCTCCAGTGATTTCAAGAAACTTTCCCTGTAATCGGCATTCAGCCTTGTCTGATCGGATATATTCCGGTTATCCGTGAATCCGGTATTGAAATCTCCCGGTTCTACCAGGCATACTTTAATATGAAACGGATACACTTCCAATGCTAAGGCCTCACTATATCCTTCTACGGCAAACTTTGAAGCCGAATAAAATCCCTGATAGGGGATACCCATCACTCCGCCGATGGAACTGATATTGATAATCTTTCCTTTCCGTGCCTTACGCATGAGAGGCAATACTTCCCTGCACATATTCACTACACCGAAGAAATTGGTATTCATCTGCTTATTTACCTCGTCTTCCGTAGCAAGTTCGAGAGCACCGCCGATACCTATGCCGGCATTATTAATCAATACATCAATCCGTCCCTGTTCCGATATAATCTGTCCCACAGCCTGGCGGATAGAAAGAGGACTGGTGACATCGACAACAAGCATTTTTACATTGTTCATATTTTCGGAAGGTTTCCGGCTTGTTCCGTAAACGATGTGTCCTTGTTCCGATAGCATTTGAGCTGTGAACTTTCCAAAGCCGGAAGACGCTCCGGTGATAAGAATAATCTGTGACTGCATATCTTTCTATTTGCGAACGTAATAGTTACGGCAATACTTACTTATTCAATATACTTGTCAGTTCTTCCCGCCAGTCCGCTCCATTCTCCGGTTGGAATGTTTCAAATCCAAGCGCCTTTCCTATTTCGATATTGGAAGCGCCATCGTCCACAAATAAAGTTTCGGAAGGGATGATATTACAATCCTTTATCATAAAATCGAAGATTTCCGGTGCGGGTTTTGTGTGGCCTACCTGATAAGATAAGTATAGCTTGTCACAATAATCATTCAATGGAAGTTTCCTTGCAGAAAAATCCAGGCTGCAAGCCCATGACATGACAAAAGGATTGGTGTTGCTCAAGAGATATACATGATAGCTTTTCCTTAATTCCTGTATATAGTCGAGTTTGTCTAAATTCACTTCGTAGAAAAAGCCCAACCATGCTTGCTTCGTTTCTTCCATAGTCAGTTCACGCCCGCATAAATCACCCAGTTGCTTGCGGAACTCATCCGCGCTGAGTTTGCCTTCCTCGAGTTCCTGAAAGATTCCGGTTTGGTGATATTTGTCAAGGCGGGTATCCGCATCAGCCAATCCCAGTTTGATAAACGCCTGTACCGCTTTGTCACGACTAATATCTACAATCACTCCCCCAAAATCAAATACAATATTTTTAATCATGATATATAATTTATGTTTGCTACAAAGATACGGCTTATCTTCTTAATTAATTGTTCAGAACGGCTTGATATTTGTCAAAAAAACATAGTGGCGCTATCCTGATTATTATTTATATTTGCAAATCCAATCATTTGTAGGCAAAGTAAAAGTAGAGTTATGAATAATCTTCGAATTTTATTGTATATGGCTGTCCTTTCCCTGGCTGCATGTCATCCGGAAGGCACAAATGTGAAACAAGGATTAGACAAAGCCGCGCAATTAATGGAGCAGGATCCGGATACGGCATCTGTTATTCTTGAAAACATTCAGGTGAACCAAATGAATGAAGCACAACTTGCGGAGTATAATTTGCTGTGCACGCAGGTCAACGAAGACAAGAATATCCCCCATTCTTCCGATGCGCAAATCAGGCAGGCGGCATCTTACTATGAGATGCATGGCAATGAGTATCAGAAATCAAGAGCATATTACTACCTCGCTTGCGTAGAAAGTGATTTGGAACAAAGAGACAATGCCGAAATCCACTTTAAGGAAGCAATAAAACTCGCAGCACTGACCGAAGAATATGATTATATGGCAAAGATTTGCAAACGATGCAGCCTCTATTATCAGAAATACGGCAACTTTGACGAAGCACTGGAAATGGAGAGAAAGGCTTACGCCAGTCAATTGATGCTGAATGATAGCAAAAATAATTCATCTGTCATTTTATCTTCGGCATTGGGTGTGTTCGGTGTCATGTCTCTATTACTCGGATTGCTTTGGAAAAAGAACCAGTATGTATATTCCCAACTGAGCACCTTCAAAGAAGAAATGCAGAAGAAAAACGTCGAATCGGATAGACTGATGCTGCAATGCAATTATCTCGAGGAGAAATACCAATCTCTCCAACAAGATATTTACGAAACTTCTCCTGTCATTTCCAAAGTCCGCCAGTTCAAGGAAAGAACGGCATTATCTACCAAAATCCCTTCTTTCTCCGAAAAGGACTGGACTGAATTACTCCGGCTTCAGGAAAATGTCTATGGACTCGTATCCAAATTAAAAGGCATGAGTCCTAAACTCACAGAAGAGGATTTAAGGGTATGCGCCTTTCTACGGGAAGGAGTTCAGCCGGCTTGTTTTGCGGATTTAATGAAACTGACAACGGAAACACTAACCCGGCGAATCTCCCGAATAAAGACGGAGAAACTGATGCTGTCAAACTCTAAAGAATCACTGGAAGATATTGTGAAGTCATTGTGAAGTTCTCCATTTAAGTTGGATGAACTGCTCTTCGCTGACTTTTAATAAAGATAGCTATACGTCTATTAATTAATCAATTATAGTTTCCTGTCGTTTCCTGCACAGGAAACTGTCGTATCTCACCGAGGGAACGGTCGTTTCCCACCGAGGATACGACCGTTTCTCTACGAGGATACTGGCGTTTCCTTACGGGGAACCAACAATGCCGTCAGAGCTTCTCAAAGATAATCCTTATTCTTAAAAAAAGTAAGTTCTTCCTTTACTTGATTCCTGTCATACTGAAACCAAGATTAAGGACTTTTGTACACATCTGATGCCCCAGTCCGTTTTTGTCTGTTACTCTTGTTTAACATCTTTGAATATCAATATTTTATAGACTTCCCTTGTCCGTATCCGTCCGACAAAAAAGGCCATTTTTAGTTGCGTGTTCCCTAACTTTGCAAACAAAAAAGTTACGGAACAATGAGCAACTTATTATTTAAAAGATGGAACGATTTTAGCGGTTGGATGGTCTTTCTTATAGCAGCATTGGTTTATGGAATGACTATTGAGCCTACTGCCAGTTTTTGGGACTGTCCCGAATTTATTTCATGTGCCGAGAAGTTACAGGTTGGTCATCCGCCTGGCGCACCTTTTTATATGCTTGTCGGGAATCTGTTTACCCAGTTTGCTTCTGACGCGAAGTACGTATCATACACGGTTAACTTCCTGAACGCATTGTTAAGTGCCGGTTGTATCTTATTTCTTTTTTGGAGCATTACCCGCTTAGTGAAGTCTTTGATTATGAGTGACAAAGAGAAGTTGTCAGTTACAGACTTCATTATCATTTTAGGTTCCGGAGTTGTAGGAGCATTGGCTTATACCTTTAGTGATACCTTTTGGTTCAGTGCGGTAGAGGGTGAAGTGTATGCCTTTTCTTCTTTCCTCACAGCTTTGGTCTTTTGGATGATTCTTCGCTGGCAGGACGAAGCGGATTCCGTATCCGGCGACCGATGGATTATCCTGATAGCTTATGTCATCGGACTGTCAATCGGAGTGCATTTGCTCAATCTCCTTTGTATTCCGGCAATTGTATTGGTGTTCTATTATCGGAAATATCAGGTAATATCCCTTAAAGGAGTGATTGGCGCGATTACCCTGTCCGGTCTTCTTATTGTACTGATTCTCTTTATCTACATTCCCGGTATGGCCGATATAGGAGGGTGGTTCGAACTATTCTTTGTCAATGTATTAGGTTTTCCTTTCCAATCGGGATTGATAATTTTCCTGTTTTTGATATTTGGTCTATTGGCAGGAGCTATCTACCGATTCAGAAAGCGAATGATACATACTGCTTTATGGTGCTTGCTTATGCTCACAGTAGGATATACCACTTATGCAGTGATATTGATTCGTGCCAACGCCAATACACCACTCAATGAAAATGCGCCGGACAATATTTTCACGCTCAAAAGCTATTTGAATCGTGAACAGTATGAAAGTGCCCCTTTACTTTACGGAAGAACTTATGCTTCCGAACCGGAGTATATACCTGAAGGAGAATATTATAAGGTAAAAACAAAAAAAGGCGGTGCGGTATATCGTCCCGATAAGGAAGAGGGGAAATATAAAATTATCCGTTATAAAGAAGACGTATGCTATACTCAGAATATGCTGTTCCCCCGCATGTGGAATGACCGGCTGACTTCTTCTTACAAGGGATGGTCGGGAGGAACAGATAGTGCTCCCACACAAAAAGAGAATCTGACTTACTTCATTTCATATCAGCTCAATTATATGTACTGGCGCTACTTCCTGTGGAATTTTGTCGGACGGCAGAATGACATTCAAGGAAGCGGAGAACCGGAACACGGGAATTGGATTACGGGGATTTCATGGCTTGACAACCTGCGTTTGGGGAATCAGGAGCTTTTGCCCGAATCCTTGCGTCAGAATAAAGGTCACAATGTTTTTTATGGCTTGCCTTTATTATTGGGACTGATTGGAATTTATTGGCAGTGGGCACGGGGGAAGAAAGGGAAGCAACAATTCAGTGTCGTATTTTTCCTGTTCTTCATGACAGGACTGGCTATTGTACTCTATCTGAATCAAGTCCCCGGACAACCTCGTGAACGGGATTATGCTTACGCAGGCTCATTCTATGCCTTTGCCATTTGGATAGGAATAGGCGCTGCGGGGTTGTGTGACACGCTCCGCAAAAAGAAGGGAACAGTCGTTCAAATCAGCGTGTTAATGTTTCTTTGCCTGTTAATTCCGATACAGATGGCAAGCCAGACCTGGGATGACCACGACCGGAGTAACCGTTATACCTGCCGTGACTTTGGAGCCAACTATCTGATGACACTTCCCGATGCGGGAAATCCTATTATATTTTGCAATGGAGACAATGATACTTTCCCTTTATGGTATAATCAGGACACGGAAGAAGTGCGTAGGGATGCACGTATCTGCAACCTTAGTTATGCGCAGACCGATTGGTATATTTATCAGCAGCAATGTCCTTTATATGACGCCCCCGGTTTGCCGATAAGCTGGAATCAGAATCAATATCAGGAAGGCAAGAATGAATATGTAGCTGTACGTCCGGAACTGAAGAAACAGATAGAAGATTTATATCAGAAGCATCCCGAGGAAGCCCGTGACAGCTTCGGAGATGACCCGTTTGAAGTGAAGAATATCCTGAAATATTGGGCATTTTCAGAGAAGAAGGAATTTCACGTGATTCCTACCGATACGATAAATATCCGCATGGATAAGGACGCGGTACTCCGTTCGGGCATCATGCTTCCCAAATCAATCCGCCATTTGAAAGGGGAAGAACTGAAAAATGCGATACCGGACAAGCTCTCTATCTCCCTGAAGGATATACGTATGCTGACTAAAGTAGATCTGCTCATCCTTGAAATACTGGCAAATTGTAATTGGGAACGTCCGCTGTATATGGCTATCTCCGTAGGCGAAGCCACTAAATTAAAGTTTGACAATTACTTTGTGCAGGAAGGACTGGCATTCCGTTTCACACCTTTCGATTATAAGAAATGGGGAGATGTGGAAGGAGAAAGTGGTTATGCGATAGATACGGAAAAACTCTATGAGAACGTGATGAACAGATACAAATATGGCGGTTTGGATACTCCCGGCCTTTATTTGGACGAAACAATACTGCGTATCTGCTATTCTCACCGAAAGCTTTTTGCGCAACTTGCCAAGGAATTGGTAAAGCAAGGTGATAGTATCCGTGCAAAGCACGTGCTTACATACGCCGAACAGGCTATTCCGGCATATAATGTTCCCGAAGTCTATGAGAGTGGTTCGTATGAGATAGCCGTAGCTTATGCTTCGACGGGCGACAAAGCGAAAGCAACTTCTTTATTGAATCATCTGATAGCTGAATCGGAAGATTATATCAACTGGGCTTTCTCATTGGGAGTCAATCGGATAGAGATGGTTCAGCGGGATTGTATGTATAAGTTTTGGCAATGGAATCAGTGCAATGAATTACTGAAGAATACAGATGAAGAACTTTACAAGCAGAGTGACCAACGCTTTGAACAGAAATATACTGCATTTACCCAACTAATGAAATCCAAAAACTAAACTCAAAGAATATGAAGTCGAAAATAATGAAAGAAAAAGAACCGGGAACTGTCTTTGGCAAAAGAAATTATATCATTCTGACGGTCGGTTCCATATTAATTATTGCGGGTTATATAGTAATGAGCGGCGAGGGGAGTACCCTTGCCGCCTATAATCCCGATATATTCAGTAAGTCCCGTATAAGTGTAGCACCCGTATTATGTTTACTCGGATACTTGCTGAATATATTCGGCATACTTTATCGTCCCAATCAAAGCAAACTTTAATTTTTCAATAAACAAAACTTAATCCTTCAATAAAGGTAACTGATTGAGCATATTTCTAAGTTTGATTGCTATCCGCGGCATAGGTTCGGCAACGGTCAGCCCTACTAAATCATACTCAGATGAAATGTCATTAATGACACGGACTGCTTCTTTAATCTTCATGCCGTCGGGTTCAACGCCCACGGCAGCGATGATTTCTGCCGGATCCAACGCATCCATATCAAAATGGATAACGACTTTTGATACGCCTGTGTTTTTCAGCCATTCCATGATTTTTGAGCTGTCATTAGCAACTTCCTTCGGCGACAATCCTTTTACACCCAATTCTTGTTGTCTTTCCTTCATGCCTTCATCCCAGGAACGAAGTCCGACGAGTAATGTTTTGGAAGTATCCACCTTTCCGGGCAGTAAGCCCATAATTTCTTCATCACCCATCCCCATACAGGCTGTGAGTGCCATGGCATGATAACCTTTGTAATCATCATATGGCAGGTTTATGTCGGGATGCGCATCTATCCAAATGATAGCGACATCGTCCGGATATTTACCAATCAAATATGTAAACGGAACTACACTCACAGAACATTCTCCCCCTAAAGTAACAATCCTGTCGGGATTATTCTCTTTCAGTAGCTCGAGTGCTGCTTTAGTTTGTTTCAATAGTACACCACGCGCACTGATACCTTTTTCTATGGCTCTGTCATTTATATCCAGTGAAACAGGGACTTCAACGGTCTTTTGATTCGTTTGCGGAGCCAGATAATTCAATAACTGCGCTCCCAGGTAATACCCCCTGGATGAATCTTCAGCCGGAATATCAGGCATCCAATGCTCTACAATTCCCCCTTGCCATTGAGGATAAATAAAACGGAGAGTTGAACTTTTCTTTTCCATATTCACATTATTAGTTTGTTTCTCTTTTCACTATACGGTTCTTGCAAAAATAGAATAAATACTTCTAATATCATTAATATTTCAAAAATACATGATAGTAATAAATTTAATGTCCATAACGCGTTTCAGTAATTATGGTATAATAATCTGTAATATATATACTACTCACTTTTCTAAATTCCTGTATATTTGCTGCGTGAAATAATTTAGCTACTTAATTATATGCGTATTATATTCAAGAAACTTAGAGCACGTATGATCATAGGATGTATATTAGCTATAATGGCGTTGCTGGCTGTGTCAGTCTTTGTTTTTATCAATCAGCCCAGTTTTGGCCGGACGCCCCGTGGCGAACGGTTGGAAAGAGTTCAGAAATCTCCCAATTACAGAAACGGAGCATTTCAGAATCAGCATGAAACGAAATTAATGACTTCAGATAGAGGACGTTTCGAAGGTATTTGGGAATTTATTTTCAGAAAGATAGACGGGCTGCGCCCCGACCAGCCTGTCAAGGCAATAAAGACTGACTTACGGAAGATAGACAGAGATAAGGAAGTGTTAGTTTGGTTCGGGCATTCCTCTTATCTCATTCAGATGGGCGGAAAGCGGGTATTGGTCGACCCGGTATTTTGCATGGCTTCTCCCGTTTCTTTCGTCAATAAGCCATTCAAAGGAACAGATATTTATCAGCCGGAAGATATGCCGGACATTGATTATCTGATAATCAGTCACGACCATTGGGATCATTTGGATTATAATACGGTCAAGAAGTTAAAAGACCGGATTGAGACAGTGATTTGCCCGTTAGGTGTCGGCGAGCATTTCGAGTACTGGGGATTCGATAAGGAACGTATTGTCGAACTTGATTGGAACGAAGATGCAAACCTGACTGACGGTTTTAAAATCTATTGTCTGCCTGCCCGTCATTTTTCCGGTCGCGGACTTTCCGCCAATCAGTCGCTTTGGGCTTCTTTCTTATTGGAAGCTCCTGCACAGAAAATCTACATCGGCGGAGATGGGGGATATGATACTCATTATGAAGAAATCGGTAATCGTTTCGCTAACATTGACCTTGCCATTCTTGAAAATGGGCAATACAATGAAGAGTGGAGTTTAATTCATTTGATGCCGCAATATATGGCACAGACAGCCAGGGATTTGAAGGCAAAGAAAATTTTGACCGTGCATCATTCTAAATATGCGTTGGCCAAACATCGTTGGGACGAGCCTCTGAAGAATGCGGAAGATATGAAGAATAAGGACTCTCTGAATGTGTTGATTCCTGAAATCGGAGAGGTCGTGCCATTAGAAAAATGAAAGATTCATCTGTCTTGATTGTTTCGGATATTGAGATATAACTACTATAATTTGAAAATTAATAAATTTATGTTACGTACTATCAGACTTACAGCCGCCATCGTGTGCTTCACGCTTATTACCCTGTTGTTTCTTGACTTCACGGGTACCTTGCACACCTGGTTCGGATGGTTGGCGAAAATTCAATTTCTGCCGGCTCTATTAGCCTTGAATATAGGTGTCGTATTGTTTCTTGTTGTGCTTACTTTCCTTTTCGGGCGTGTGTACTGCTCGGTTATTTGTCCGTTGGGGGTATTTCAGGATATTATCTCCTGGGTATCAGGCAAGCAAAAGAAGAACCGCTTTCGCTATTCACCTGCAATGAAATGGTTGCGATATGGTGTTTTAGGAGTATTCATTATTATGATGGTTGCAGGGTTGAATTTCCTGGCTATTCTGATAGCACCTTATAGTGCGTATGGCCGGATAGCTTCCAGTCTCTTTGCACCGGTATGGCAATGGGGAAATAACCTGTTAGCATATTTTGCCGAGCGAATGAACAGTTATGCCTTTTACGAGGTGGATGTTTGGATGAAAAGTCTTTCAACGCTTCTTATCGCTGTGGTTACCTTTATAGTTCTCGGCGTTTTAGCGTGGCGCAACGGGCGTACGTATTGTAATACGATATGTCCGGTGGGTACTGTATTGGGATTCATTTCCAAGTATGCGATATTCAAACCCGTGATTGATACTTCCAAATGTAATGGCTGTGGCTTATGTGCCCGCAACTGCAAGGCGTCATGTATTCATTCAAAAAAACATGAGATTGATTACAGCCGGTGTGTAGCTTGTATGGATTGCCTGGATAAGTGTAAACGTGGAGCTATCAAGTACACGAGACGGACTGCTACAAAAGATACGTCTGTGGCAGAAACAGTCAAAGCGCACTCTGTTACTGCGGAACAGGTAGATAATGCCCGGCGTAGTTTTCTTTCAGCATCGGCAATCTTTGCTACGATTTCCGTATTGAAAGCCCAGGAAAAGAAAGTGGATGGGGGATTGGCTGCTATTGAAGACAAGAAGATTCCCAGTCGGGAGAATCCTATTTATCCGCCGGGGGCATTAAGTGCCCGTAATTTTGCGCAGCATTGTACTGCCTGCCAATTGTGTGTTTCCGTATGCCCCAACCAAGTGTTGCGTCCTTCTGATAATCTGATGACCTTGATGCAACCCGAAATGTCATATGAGCGTGGATATTGTCGTCCAGAATGTGCGAAATGTGCGGAAGTATGCCCGACAGATGCCATTCACTTGACCAGTTTGGCTGAAAAATCAGCTATTCAAATCGGCCACGCTGTATGGATAAAGGAGAATTGTGTGCCATTGACCGATGGTATGGAGTGTGGCAACTGTGCTCGCCATTGTCCTACTGGAGCTATTCAGATGGTGGCGTCCGATTCTGAAAAGTCGGATTCTCCAAAGATTCCGGTAGTGAACGTAGAGAAGTGTATCGGCTGCGGAGCTTGTGAGAATCTTTGTCCTTCTCGTCCGTTCAGTGCTATCTACGTGACAGGACATCAAATGCACAGAATTATTTGATTTAATAAATCAGTATAAGATTATGGAAGAAAAAAAGAAAAAAGATATAAATAGAAGAGATTTCATTAAGATTGTAGGTATTAGTGCTGCCACGTCGACAGGTTTACTATACGGATGTTCTTCAAAAAACAACTCCGCTTCGGGCAGTGCCACGGGAGAAGGGGAGATACCTACCGACAAAATGACCTACCGGACATCTCCGACTACAGGCGACCGTGTTTCACTTTTAGGATACGGTTGTATGCGCTGGCCGCTCAAACCCGCTCCGGACGGTAACGGAGAAGTCATTGACCAGGATGCCGTTAACGGATTGGTCGATTATGCGATTGCCCATGGAGTGAATTATTTCGATACATCTCCGGCTTATGTACAAGGTTTTTCCGAGAGAGCAACGGGTATTGCGTTGAGCCGCCATCCCCGAGATAAATATTTTATCGCTACCAAACTGTCCAACTTTTCTCCGGACACATGGTCGCGTGAAGCATCACTTAAAATGTATCACAAGTCATTCGCCGAACTTCAGGTTGACTACATCGACTATATGTTGCTTCACGGCATTGGTATGGGTGGAATGGATGCTCTTAAAGGGCGGTATTTGGATAACGGTATACTTGACTTCCTCATAAAAGAACGCGAAGCAGGGCGTATCCGTAATCTCGGATTCTCTTATCATGGAGGTATTGAAGTATATGATTATCTGCTTTCACGGCATGATGAAATTAAATGGGACTTCGTGCAGATACAGCTCAATTATGTAGACTGGAAGCATGCGAAAGCAACTAACGCCCGAAATACCGATGCCGAATATCTGTATGGCGAACTGCACAAGAGAGGGATTCCGTCTATTATTATGGAGCCGCTTCTGGGTGGGCGTTTGTCTAAGTTGAATGACAACTTGGTGGCACGTCTCAAGCAACGCCGTCCCGAAAACAGTGTCGCTTCCTGGGCGTTCCGTTTTGCCGGCTCATTCCCGGATATACTGACTGTATTAAGCGGCATGACTTATATGGAACATCTGCAGGATAATCTCCGTACTTATTCTCCCTTGGAACCGTTGACGGATGAAGAAATGGGCTTTCTCGAAGAAACGGCACAGTTGATGCTGAAATATCCTACCATTCCCTGCAATGACTGCAAGTATTGTATGCCTTGCCCGTACGGACTGGATATTCCGGCTGTTCTCCTGCATTATAACCGTTGCGTGAACGAAGGGAATGTGCCCAAGAACGGACAGGATGAAAACTATGCCAAAGCCCGTCGCGCATTCCTCGTCGGTTATGACCGCAGCGTGCCGAAACTTCGTCAGGCAAGCCATTGTATCGGATGCAACCAGTGTGTGGCACATTGTCCGCAAAACATAGATATACCCAAAGAGTTGCATAGGATAGACCAATTTGTCGAACAACTGAAACAAGGAACTTTATAATGGAAGAATTAATCAATTTATTACATAGCGGAGAATATTCCTGCGTGATTGCCAACGAAGGAAAGGTACGTACTTTTACCCAACGCGGGGTGGCTGACTTATATGATTTGCTGACTCAGGAACCGGATTTCCTGAAAGGAGCTTTGATTGCCGATAAGGTTGTCGGGAAAGGGGCGGCAGCCCTGATGATTTCAGGTGGTATAAAAGAACTGTACACGGATATTATCAGTTCTAAAGCTATGGACTTGTTTCGGACATCGGATGTAAAAGTCGGTTTCGGGCAGGAAGTACCTTTTATCTGGAATCGCGACCGCACGGGATGGTGTCCTGTAGAAACGATGTGTAGTGAAGAAGAATCTGCTGAAGCTATTTTACCGATGATTCGTGACTTTCTTGAGAAAGTCAGAAGCAAGAAGTAAAAGAAAGAATCAGATACACGGAATAAAATATGAGAAAAGATACAACTTGTCTGTTTCTGCTCGCCGGTCTGCTTTCTGTTCCGGGAGTGGCACAGAATAAAAAAGACAGTACACAGTTCCGAAGAAACTACGTCATTGACGAGGTAGTAGTCACGGGAACACGGAATGAGACGGATGTACGCCATCTTCCGATGACTATCTCCGTAGTAGGGCGACAACAGATTGAGAAAAGGTACGAACCCTCTCTTTTACCGTTGCTGACGGAACAGGTTCCGGGATTGTTCACTACCAGTCGCGGTATCATGGGATATGGCGTCTCCACCGGAGCGGCGGGAGGCATGAGCCTGCGGGGTGTCGGTGGCAGTCCTACGGCAGGATTGTTAGTTTTAATAGACGGTCACCCGCAGTATATGGGACTGATGGGGCATCCGATAGCAGATGCTTACCAATCCATGATGACGGAAAGGGTAGAGGTTTTGCGCGGCCCTGCATCCGTGCTTTACGGTTCAAATGCTATGGGAGGAGTTATCAATATCGTCACCCGCAAGCAAGAGGAAGAGGGGATAAATACCAATATGCAAGTAGGATATGGTTCATATAATACATTGCAGACCGAGTTTTCCAACCGTGTAAAAAAGGGACGTTTCAGCAGCATCGTAACCGGTTCTTACAACCGGACGGACGGGCATCGTCCTGATATGGAATTCGAACAATACGGCGGATATGCAAAACTGGGTTATGAGATAAGCTCTTTTTGGAAACTATCGGGAGATGTCAACGTCACTCATTTCAATGCTTCCAACCCCGGAACAATTCAGGTTCCACTTATCGATAATGATTCGCGTATCACTCGTGGAATGACTTCATTCGCATTGGAAAATCATTATAACAATACATCGGGAGCATTGAGCTTTTTCTATAACTGGGGACGGCACAAGATAAACGATGGTTATCAGTCGGGAAAAGAACCGCAGACAGCGCATTTCAATTCTAAAGACAAGATGCTGGGCGTATCGTGGTATCAGAGTGCGACTTTCTTTGCCGGCAATCGTATTACGGCAGGGTTTGATTATCAGCATTTCGGTGGTGAATCGTGGAATAAAGTGGTAGCTACGGGCGAACGTAAGCCGGGAGTTGACAAACAACTGGATGAATTTGCAGGATATGTTGATTTCCGTCAGGACATAAACAATTGGTTTTCATTGGATGCTGGTATCCGTGTAGACCACCATTCTCATGTAGGCACAGAATGGATACCACAAGGAGGATTAGCATTTCATCTGCCGAAAAGCGCGGAACTCAAAGCAATGGTCAGCAAAGGATACCGTAACCCGACGATTCGTGAAATGTATATGTTCGCCCCTGCCAACCCTGAACTGCAACCGGAAAAACTGATGAGTTATGAACTTTCCTATTCGCAGCGTTTACTGGACGGGGCATTATCTTATGGAGTGAATCTTTACTATATCAATGGTGATAATATAATAATGTCAAACGGACTGGTTCCGCCATTGAATATCAATTCCGGGGAAATCGAGAACTGGGGTGTCGAAGCCAATATCAATTATCACATTAATTCGCATTGGAATATCAATGCCAATTATAGTTGGCTGCATATGGAGAATCCGGTTCTTGCCGCTCCCGAACATAAACTGTATGCGGGAGTCGATTATTCTTCGGGGCGTTGGAGCGTATCGACGGGGCTGCAATATGTGAAAGGGCTTTATACCTCTGTCACCAAAGAGCGTGAACAACAAGAAGAATTTGTTTTATGGAATCTTCGGGGGAATTATCGTGTGTGCCGTTTCGCCAATCTCTTTGTGAAAGGGGAGAACCTGCTTGCGCAACGTTATGAGATAAATGCCGGCTATCCTATGCCGAAAGCTACATTTATGGGTGGTATTAATTTGAACTTTTAAATAATAAAATGAATATGGAATCAACTACTGTAAAACTCTATTCGCTGAACTACAACAATGTAAATACCTATTTGGCAGCCTCGTTATTTATCATTGGTAATATGCTTTTTCCCCAACTCTTTCATCTCATCCCACAAGGAGGAATAACCTGGCTGCCAATCTATTTCTTTACGCTGATCGGTGCGTATAAATATGGTTGGAAAGTAGGGCTGCTGACTGCTATCCTTTCGCCCGTTATAAACTCTGTACTCTTTGGAATGCCAATGCCGTCCGCACTACCTGCCATCTTATTGAAATCCGTATTACTGGCTGTTGCTGCCGGATGGACTGCACAACGTTCTGGACATATCTCCATCCTTCTTCTGGCAGGTGTAGTACTTACATACCAATCCATAGGGACATTAGGAGAATGGGCTTACATCGGCAACTTCTATAAAGCTGTTCAGGATTTCCGTATCGGTATTCCCGGAATGTGCCTGCAAGTATTCGGCGGCTATTTATTCATTAAATACCTGATTCGCAAATAACAATATAACGTCAGTTCAATATAAGTCTGATTAGGTAAAAAGAGTCTGGTATCGGTTGATGCCAGACTCTTTTTGAATTTATATGTTTCCATTTAATCACTTAGTGAAAGTATCACTTCCTATATCGTTACATTATTCATATATATTTGATATTGTCATATCACAAGCTTGAAATAAATATTATTCGTTTGCGTCATCCGTTTCGTCTTCATCCTCTTCCAAAGTAACAGGAGAGATGTTTCCCCCACATTTTGCATATTGGCTCCGGACTCATCTTATAGTGTTTCTTAAATACTTCCCGGAAATATTTGCTATCGGAGAATCCGGTCATGTCAGAAATTTCATTGATATTATGCTGTCCTTCTTTTAAGAGCACTGCAGCGCGTTTCACACGAGTAAGTTGAATAAAACCATTTGGGGTATATCCGGTTAATGTTTTCAGCTTGTTATATAAACTTGTACGCCCCATGCATTGCAGTTCACAGAGCATAACCACACTGAGTTCTGTATTGTCAATATTATCCATAATATGTTTCTTTACATCCGATATGAATTTCCAGTCAAGGCTATTTGTTCCTTTAGCTGATGGAATCATTGACTGCATATCCGTTTCCAGGCTCGCATATCTGCTACGTAGCAATGCCCGGTTGGTCAATAGATTCTTGATACTCTCTCTCAATATTGTCACATTGAAAGGCTTGATTATATATTCGTCCGCCCCAATCGACAGTCCTTCAAGAATATCTTTTTCTTCTCCCAATGCCGTAAGCAGCAATACTGGAATATGTGAAGTCTCAATATCATTCTTTATAGCGACACATAGCTCATCACCTCGCATTTCAGGCATCATCACATCAGTAAGGACAAGTTCCGGCCAAAATTCTTTTATGATAATCAGTGCTTCCTTACCATTGGCACAAGTCTGTACATTATACAAAGGAGAAAGTAAATTAACCAGGTAGGAACGTAACTCATCATTATCCTCTACAACAAGGATACGCTGTAAATCCGCATTATTGGCTGCATTGGCGATACTTTTGAACGTGGCCGGAGCAGTCAGTTCCGGCGTTTCCAATGCAGGTTCAGGGGCGGGTTTCTGATTCGGCTTCTGAAGAGCCCTATTGTCTTTCTGAAAAACAATCTTGACAGTAGTCCCCTGATATTCGGTACTTTCTATATTGATTTTTCCATTATGAAGACGAACCAACCTATTCACCAGCATCAACCCTATGCCACTACCCGTAACTTTGGAGTTAATGGCATTGCTGGCACGAAAATGCAATTTGAACAACTTATTTTGTTCAGCAGAAGGAATCCCGATGCCGGTGTCACTTATCACCACTTTCCACGAGTCATTCGTATCAGAGACAAAGACACTGACTTTTCCGTTTTCCGGCGTATATTTTAACGAGTTCGATATTATATTTTTCAGAATAGAATCCATCTTTTCTTTATCGAACCATACATTCATATAATTGAAAGTGCTTTCGTAAGTAAAGTCTATATGTTTGATACTGGCATAATTGGTAAATGCGGCACACACCTCTTTCATATAAGTATTCAGCTCATATTCGGATATATACAACTCGGAAGAATATACGTCAGCACGTTCAAAATTAATAAGGTTACTAGTCAGTCTCAAAAGAGAATCTACATTCCTCAACGCAGTTTTTGTACGGGTTACCCCAACCTCTGTAAGAGTCTCCTCTTCGAGCAATTCTTCCAAAGGCGCCTTTATCAAAGTCAGCGGAGTACGTATGTCATGGGCTGTATTGATAAAAAATTGCGTTTTTTCATCTGATATTTTCTTTTGTTTTCTCAGGTTCATCGTACGTATAATGAAAGAGATTCCCCATATTATAAACAAGACATAGCACAAGATAGCCCACCAACTAGACCAGAAAGGCTGCGTGATAATGATCTTCATCGCACGCTCCTCAAAGACAACATCATGTTCCTCTCTGGATACGGCACGCACACGAAGCGTATATTTTCCTGGCGGCAGATTGGTGAAACGAATCAGATTTGTTGTTCCCGGCTGTGTCCATTTCTCATAGAATCCTTCTAATTTCCAAGAATAAAGCGTATTGTCAGGAGAGTCATAATTGATAGTAGAGACATTGAGAGAAAAAGTGTTTTGATCATATTTCAACTTCAACACTTCTGTGTCGTTTATACATTCCTGCAAAGGGGAGTCCTCACTATCCGGATAGACAGGTAGATAAGAAATATGAAAGTCGCTGAATATCATCTTTGAAAACTTATAACGGGGGAATCTGGCATTTTCAGGAATTTCGATAACCCCGTCCGTACTACCGAAAACAAAACTTCTATTTTTGCGTAATGTACCCGAAGAGGCATTAAAATAAGCAGGTAGTAATCCTTCTCCTCTAGTCCAGTTATGAAAGTTCTTTTCTTTGGTGAAGAAACATGTGACCCCATTCTCCGTACTCATCATGATACGTCCGTCCACTTCCGGCAATATCGTGAATATCCGGTTGGAGACTAATGCCGAATTATCCGTATAGTAGTGTTCAAGAGTATGGTTCTGTATATTGTACACAAACACTCCTGAGCCATTTGTTCCTATATATAACGAGCCGTTGTCAGCCTGATAAAGCGAATTGATATAAGCCGCTCCCATCTCTGCTTCAATATACTGGTATTGGCCGGAATTTCTATTCAACAAATACAATCCGGTAGCCGTGCCAATCCACATATGTTCCTTGTCATGCTCCACAATAGAAGTGATAGAACTCACTCCGGGATACAAACGCACCTTTTTGGTTTCCAGATCAAAACATTTCAAGTTATAATATCCGCCCGACCATATGTTACCTTTCGAGTCCTTTATCATATCACGAATATATTTGTCCGGACGCATATTGATAGAAGTGAGCAGGTAAGGGGAGAAGTATTCGACAGATAATGTATGCTTGTTTATTTTATAAATACCCGAAGTGTAGCCACCTGCCCAGATAATGCCGGGAGATACTTCGCACAAAGTAATAAAGATATGATTTTTATCTTTCAATTGTTCGTTAAAAGAGCTCAGGAATGAATGCCACTGCCCTGTTGTTGAATTATAAAGACTGATGCCGTTACTGGTGCCAAACCATAAATCGCCCTCACTGTCTTCAATCACGGCATGTACCTGATCATTGATTAATGACTGTTTATTCCCCATGGCATGCTTCAACCAATGGTAATTTTCATATCGATAATCTATTATCGTAATGCCGGTCGGGTAATTGGCAAGCCATATCCGCTCTTCTTCATCAACAAAGATATCATTGATATTATTACCATTCATTTCATTATAACTTTGATAGTTTGCCACAATGTAATGTTCCAGCTTACAAGTGTTTATGTCGATCTTATATACCCCCATTCCTTCTGTTGATATTAATAGCTGCGACTCGTCCAATGGAAAGATACAAGTTATATTTACATCACTTAAATCGGCTTCGGGTTTTATTATTTCCCGGCTATTCATATCATATACGAACATTCCTCTCTCAAATGAACCGATAAACAATCTTTTTAATGCTTGATGGTAATACAGTTCGTTCACTTGCGCATGAAAATAGTCAAGCGTTTCAACAGGAATAATTTCCAGTTCACCGTTTTCCAGCCTGGCATATCGGATTCCCGTTTCTGTCGCTATAAAGAAATGGTGCTCGTCCACTTGTGTTATTGCTGTTATATTGCTATGCAGTATATTGGGGAATTGGACTATCCGGGCGTCTCCGGCATTATAAAGCAATATGGAATGCTTACGGCATAACCATATATTATCATTGTTGTCCATATAGCCATAACTAATCGTTTCCAAGCTATTCGGCAACTTATACACCATTTTAAAGTCGTCATACTTTAATTCATATTGGAAAATCCGTCCCTGCTTGCCAATGACCCATGTCCCTATATGAGGCCTGGTATATATCCACCCCAAATGGATGGGAGCTTCAAGCGTACTGTCATCCTTATTTAGTTTGTAATGCTTTATGTCCTTACCGTTATAGCGATCCATACCTTCATCGGTAAGAAACCACATATATCCCTGATCGTCTTTTTGGATACTGAATATTCTCCGGTTGCTCAATCCATCTTCAGTCCCTATATATTTGTATGTTTGTGCAGTGACCCAAACAGGAAAAAAGAAGAGAATATAGATAATGTATTTCATGTTAGTATTTGTTTTATACTACTTCTAGTGATAACAGTCAACGAAATTATACAAAACCAATGAAAGAAACAAAGAAACAGGAGATATTCTTTTTAAAAAATTTCATTTGGAAAGTTTTTTATTTCCAAAGTTGATTATTTACTCAAAGAACTTGACTTATCTGAGAAATATTCTTTCATATATATACATAATTCGCATTTTGTTTGTTTGGTTAATTTAATCAATCAGGCTTTATATCCAATTTCTTTTTATATACCCATACACTTAATATGAAATAAACGATAACCTGAATCCACAGGGTTAGGTATTCCGGTTTTATATCCGCCATATCGGCTCCCATAGAATTCAGTTTTACAAAGGCAAGTGTGCCCGGTGCGGCGGGAAGAATATAATGTGCGGCTTTCCAGTACCAAGGCATCAATTCCATCGGATAAGAAACTCCGGAAAGGAAAATCAATCCGACTGAAAAAAAGGCAATCATGAGTAACGGAGCTTCTGAATCTGTAAAATATCGGGAAGCTGCCAGTCCCAGAAAAGAAGTTGCCATCAGATAAGGAATCAGCAATAATATAATATACAATCCGTTTCCGATATTAGGGATACTGAAAAAGTAGGGAAGCAAGCCTAGCAAAAAGAAAGAAAAAACAGCATACAGAGTACAATATACGGACGTTTTTCCTGCCACAATGCGAATTGCGACTCCCCATCCCTGTCCGAAAGGCGTATAGGTACGAATTCCCCGATTGGTATGTTCGTCTCCGGTCACCATGCCGATAACCATCAGCAAAGTCTGGAAAATAATAATCATCATAACTGCCGGAATCAGATAGGAACCATATCCTTCCGTATAATTATAGAGTGCAGTCCCTGCTACGTTCACCGGTTTTGCCATAGCTACCGCCAATAATCCCTGCGGCGGAAGAAACACTGTTCCATCCGGTCGGTATTTGTCATTAATTGCCAACATGACACGCGAAGAGGCTCCTTGCAATGCTTCAAAATACAAAAACGCGTCGGTCGTCGCATATAGAGAGAATACGGATTCTTCCCCACGAAATACCCGTTCTTCAAAATCATGGGGCAGATAGACTATTCCTTGCACCTTACCCTCTTTCATCCATTCTTTGGCTTCGTGATAATCTATTGCCTGATTGTATATTTCCGCCTGCGGGGTGGCATCCAGCCAACGGATGAAATTACGGCTTAGTTCACTATGCGAATTATCCACTACGGCAACAGGCACATCTGTTACAATATTGGGGGCATACATATAATTATAGAGTAACCCATACATGAAGATTCCGCCCATCAGCACTAACAGAACGGCATAACTAGTGCTTATGGCGAGAAACTCCCGGCGGATAATGAACGATAGTTGCTGGATTCTATTTAATGTTTTCATATTTATGACTTTCTATAGCTCGTTTTAAATGGGGAAGCAGCGACAAGGCCAGCAGCGGGAAAATACATAGTATCACTGCCGACTGCCAAAGATGGACGAACCCGCCACCCCCATAAAGTATCGTTTGCATTATTTCCGTAAAATGACGGACAGGAAAAAGATAAGAAGCATCTCTCACCAGCGGATACATATTGGGAACCGGAAAAGTAACTCCGGACAAGGTAGCCCCTAAAGAACCGACCATGGAAACGACGCTGATAACCAGTGATACCGCCGGAAACAAGGAAAATAAAAATAACCCGAGCGCCTGCGTCGCGACAACAAAGAGCGCAGTTATCATATTCATAAACCACCAACTCCCTTGAAAAGGAATGTGCAGGATACCGAACATGACATAATTGGCAAACCATCCTATCAGTATATATATAATGGTATAGGGGAGCAACTTACCCAAAATGGCGGTCACCATATTGCCTTTGGCGGTAGCCAGCCAGTCGGCCGCCGTGCGGAATTTGATTTCAATGCCGGCTGCATATACGGTAGTCAGCAGAATCAAGACCTGAAACAGGACAAAGAAAAAAGGCTGGCTCAGATAAACCGAATAATCCAGACTGGGATTGTATATCGGATGATTGCTGGCTTGTACAGGCAGTAGGAATGTGGTAATCTGCTGTTGTTCCACTCCCAAAGATACGGCTTCCATCACAATAGGCGAAAGGGACACGGGGGCCAATGATGTTTCAAAAGCTGCCATCAGCTCACCGCCTACCGATAGCAAAGCGTAATGATAATAGTAGGAGAGGGTCGCATTTTTTCCGGTGGTGGCATCCTGCTCAAATTTCGGGGGAATGGAAAGATAGCCGTATATTTCTTTCCTTTGCACGGCTTCGCGGGCAGCCGCTTCATTTATATAATGCTTCGTCACTTTAAAAGTAGGCACGGCAGAGATATTCCGGGCGATAGCCCGGGAAGTGGCGGTATTATCCTGATCGACAATGCCGACAGGAATATTCTCCATCTGCCCGTTGCCGAAGATTGTAGCCATAAAGAAGAGGGTAAACAACGGCAAAATGATACAGACGCCGAAATACAGACGCCGTGAAGTCATTCGCCTCCACTCCCTGAGCAGTACGGAACGAAAAGGTGAATATCTGTGTGATGAATCCATTCTATGATTGATTTTGCTACATTCATTAATCAAGTGTCAATAACACAGACATACCGGGGCGCAAATCGTCCACCTTTTGAGTGGGACGGGCGTGAATCTCGAAAGTACGCAAGTCATAGCTTCCGGTCTGTTTTGTCGACTTCCAGGTAGCAAAGCTGCCCAGTGGACTAATATAATAGATTTTAAATTCAATATTCTTTTTGCCGATGGCAGGTACGTCTGCGACAAATGTTTCTCCCATCCTGAATTGTGGCATCAGGTCTTCGCGCACATTGAGCACGACATGTACATCATCCATCACTACCAGATTCATAATTGGAGTTCCCGGAGCGACTAACTCTCCGCGTTTTGGAAAGATGGTCGCTATTTGCCCGTCTTCGGGGGCTGTCAGCCGGGCATCGACCAATAAAGCGGAGACTTCGTCTACTGTACTTCGGGCGGCATCTACCATACTGGCGGCAGACGCTTTATCTTCCTGCTGTGCACCGTCTACAGCCATCTGGTATTGTTCATAGGCTGCACGCTCGGCAGCGACAGCCGCTTTGTACATCGCTTCCACTTCATCTTTTCTCTGCGAAGTGACCACGCTATCTTTATATAAGGTAAGAATACGGTTATAAGTCGTTTCAGCGAGACCGAGGTCACTTTTTGTTTTGTTCCATAGTTGCAATGCGGTAGCTACAATCTGACGGCGGGTTCCTGCATCTATTTTCTTGTTTTGTTGCACGGCAACCTGTTCCAAAGCATTCACTTGCTGATATTTGGCATGCACCTCAGGGCTATTGATGACGACAAGTGTATCGCCTTGGCGCACCCAGTCTCCTTCCTGAACGAAAAATGTATCTATACGTCCGGGGAGTTTCCCGCTAATACGGATTTCTGTTGCTTCCGCCTGTCCTTGAAGGATCATCGGTTGCTTATGCATAAATATGATTCCAAGGGCTGTGAAGATACCCACAGCCAACATTATAATCACAAAAGCCCATGACAGGGTTCTACTGGCTAGTTTCATTGTTTGTTACGGTTTAGGTTGATAGTTTGCAAATTGTTCCGGTGTGCCACAAAGTGAAAGTAAATTCATCAGTGCCACATCATATTCATAATATGCTGCCAGGCGAGCCACTTTTACATTAGCAAGCATGGTTTCAGCATCAATAACTTCGGTAGAGGTCGCCATCCCTTCTGTGAAAGATTTCTTTCGGATGCGCACTAGTTCTTCACTTAAAGCAATCGTTGCATTCAATGCTTTTACATTATCCTGCGCCTTTTGCAATTGTGTGTAGAGCTTGTCTACCCCAACGGCAAGATCATCACGGGCTTTCATCTGTCCCAAGGCCAACGTCTGCTCTGTCAGTTTGGACTGCCGTACTTTCTTCTCACGGTCTAACCCGTCAAAGAGATTCCACGTAAAGCCAATTCCTATCATGGTACGTGGCAATAGATTGCTCTGAATGCCATGCGAATATAGGGTTTGTTTTCCAAAAAGGGCTATATTCGGCAGATAACCGCTTTGAGCAATCCGCACCTCTTGTTTGGCAATATGCTGTTGCAATTGTAGTTGGTTGAGCACATAGTTTCCACTATTTACGGAGAGGTCAAAAAGCATCTTGGGCGGGATGGTATCATTCATGAAAAGGGGAGAGGTGGGAATGATGTTCTCATCGGTATCCTTTTTATTCAATAAAACTTTGAGCGCGCTTTGCACTACGGTTTCTTCCTTACGTGCGGCTTCCAATGCCCGTTTTGCTTCATCCATATTCACTTGCGCAAAAAGTCGTCCTGCTTTGTCAATCATTCCGGCCGCTTCAAGTTTCAAGGCATTCTCATAATGCTTCTTCAGTCCGTTGTAGGTTTCTTCGCGAACAGTCACGATTTGTTGCGCCAATCGTAATCCATAATAGCTCTCGGCCAATAAATTCTGTTGCCCGGCGGATACTTGTGCCCGGTTTTCCCGTGCCAGGTCCACCATTGTCCGACCTATATTAGTAGCACGGAAACGCTTACCACCGGAGAATAATACCCATTCCGCAGATAAATCGACAGTAGTCAGGTTTCTCGGGGTCAAAGGAAAAACAAGCGTATTTGCTCCTATCTTATCCAATATGGATGAAATAATTTGGTCATCCGGGATAATGGAATGTACAAAGTCTTTAGCCGGGTCTGTAAACTGCGATAACGGTTGTTTTACTTCAATCTTCTCGGACATATGTACAAATGCTCCCGTAGACTGAAGACTGGGATACCAAAAAGCATTCAGTTTATCACGTTCTGCCTTGGCTATCTCAATTTCTTTGTCAGCAATCTTCAGACTCTGATTTCCCTGATTAAGAAGACGCAACGATTCTTCGAAACTTAATGGTGTCTGTGCATCTACCCGAATAATGGAAAAACACAAAGTCAATAGTACAAAAAGTAACTTATTTTTTTTCATACTGGTTAGGTTATATCTATTTTTGAGCTATTCTAACAGATAAAAAGACAGGTTTGTTCATTTCACAAGACACAGAGATTATTTCATCAGCAAAACAAATATGAAAGATACTTTTTCCTGCATTAAAATTTCAAAGATTTTATTTGAGATATAAAAATTATGTTTACCTTTGCATCACCGTTTCAGAAAGCTTTTTGCAGAGAAACGTAACAATGCGGTAATAGCTCAGTTGGTAGAGCACTAGCTTCCCAAGCTGGGGGTCGCGAGTTCGAGCCTCGTTTACCGCTCGTTTGAAAATCAGGCAGTTAACTTATGCATACTGTCTGATTTTTTGTTTATTATAATATACAGTTGAGATATAAAGAAAATAATGTATGAAGAATGAGCGCAGTTCGCTCATTTTTCGTATTTTTGCACCCTGTTTTAACACCCGAAAAAATTTAAATAGAAGAATATAATGGCAAAAGAACTGAAAGACCTTACCAAACGTAGTGAAAACTACTCACAGTGGTACAACGATTTGGTGGTAAAAGCTGATTTGGCAGAACAGTCTGCCGTACGCGGATGTATGGTGATTAAGCCTTACGGATACGCTATTTGGGAGAAAATGCAACGTCAACTGGATGACATGTTCAAAGAGACAGGACACGTAAACGCATATTTCCCGTTATTAATCCCGAAATCATTCCTGAGCCGCGAAGCAGAGCATGTGGAAGGCTTCGCAAAAGAGTGTGCCGTAGTAACACACTATCGTCTGAAAAATGCGGAAGATGGTTCGGGCGTAGTAGTAGACCCTGCTGCTAAATTAGAAGAAGAATTAATTATCCGTCCGACATCGGAAACGATCATTTGGAACACTTATAAGAACTGGATTCAGTCATACCGTGACCTGCCCATCCTTTGCAATCAATGGGCGAACGTTTTCCGTTGGGAGATGCGTACCCGTTTGTTCCTGCGTACTGCTGAATTCTTGTGGCAGGAAGGACATACCGCTCACGCTACCCGTGAAGAAGCGGAAGAAGAAGCTATCAGAATGTTGAATGTGTATGGTGACTTTGCTGAAAAGTATATGGCCGTTCCGGTAGTAAAAGGTGTAAAATCAGCTAACGAACGTTTTGCCGGCGCACTTGATACTTACACAATCGAAGCGATGATGCAGGATGGAAAAGCATTGCAAAGTGGTACTTCCCACTTCTTGGGACAGAACTTCGCAAAAGCATTCGACGTTCAGTTTGTTAATAAAGAAAACAAGTTGGAGTATGTTTGGGCTACTTCATGGGGCGTTTCCACTCGTTTGATGGGTGCATTGATTATGACTCACTCTGACGATAACGGTTTGGTATTACCGCCTCATTTGGCTCCGATTCAGGTAGTCATCGTTCCTATCTATAAGAACGACGACCAATTGAAACAGATTGACGCTAAAGTAGAAGGTATTGTCGCTAAATTGAAAGCATTGGGCATCTCAGTGAAATATGATAATGCAGACAATAAACGTCCGGGCTTCAAATTCGCGGATTATGAATTGAAGGGTGTTCCTGTTCGTTTGGTAATGGGTGGCCGTGACCTCGAGAACAATACGATGGAAGTGATGCGCCGCGATACGCTGGAAAAAGAAACTATTACGTGCGACGGTATCGAGACATACGTTCAGAACTTGCTTGAAGAAATGCAGGCAAATATCTACAAGAAAGCATTAGACTATCGTAACTCCAAGATTACGACAGTAGATACCTACGACGAATTCAAAGAAAAAATCGAAGAAGGCGGATTTATTCTTGCTCACTGGGACGGAACTACCGAAACAGAAGAAAAGATTAAAGAAGATACAAAAGCTACTATCCGTTGTATCCCGTTCGACTCCTTTGTTCCGGGTGACAAGGAACCGGGTAAATGTATGGTTACAGGTAAACCTTCTGCTTGCCGTGTAGTATTTGCACGTTCTTATTAAGCTTATAGAAAGTAAATCTGATAGAATCAAAAGTCGGGAATCAGTAATGGTTTCCGACTTTTTTTATGCCCATTTCAGTTTTATTTCAGAAATATCCCTTTTCTTTGTAATGCATTTATAAAGAAAGGAGAAAGAACAATGAAGATATTGATTGTAGAAGACGAGCCGTCGTTAAGGGAACTGATCCAATGTTCACTTGAAAAAGAACGTTATGTTGTGGAAACAGCGGGTGACTTCAATTCAGCGTTACGTAAAATTGAGGATTACGACTATGATTGTATCTTGCTGGATATTATGCTGCCGGATGGAAGCGGGCTTGACCTTCTCGAACGATTGAAAACTCTCCATAAACGGGAAAACGTGATTATCATTTCTGCAAAGGATTCTTTAGAAGATAAAGTCTTGGGGCTTGAGCTCGGAGCGGATGATTACTTACCGAAACCATTTCATTTGGTGGAACTGAATGCCCGGATAAAAAGCGTGATCCGTCGTCATCAACAGGATGGAGAGATTGATATTCGTCAGGGAAATGTCCGGATAGAACCGGATAAATTCCGTGTATTCGTTAATGACCGCGAACTGGAATTGAACAGAAAGGAATATGATATTCTGCTATACTTCATTAACCGTCCCGGAAGATTAATCAATAAAAATACATTGGCCGAATCTGTGTGGGGAGATCATATTGATCAGGTAGATAATTTCGACTTCATATATGCCCAAATCAAGAATCTACGCAAAAAGCTCAAAGATTCGGACGCAACCCTTGAAATAAAAGCAGTCTACGGATTCGGATATAAATTGATTGTTGAATAAAAAGAGACTATCATCCATGAGATTAATATATTACATCATTCTCCGCATCACTCTTGCTCTGACTCTTATCTTGACTGTCTGGGCTGTTTTCTTTTATGTCACGATGATTGACGAAGTGAATGATGAAGTGGATGATGCCTTGGAAGACTATTCGGAAACAATTATTATCCGTGCGTTGGCAGGCGAGGAACTACCCTCCAAGACTAACGGTTCCAACAATCAGTATTATATGACGGAAGTAAGTAAGGAATATGCGGAAAGTCAGGAAGATATTCAGTACAAGGACTCCATGGTATATATTGAAGAAAAAGGAGAAACCGAACCGGCACGCATTCTTACCACAATCTTTCAGGATGATGAAGGACGATACCATGAACTGACAGTCTCTACTCCCAGTATCGAAAAAGATGATTTGAAAGATGCTATTCAGGTATGGATTATTTTTCTGTATGTGGCTTTACTATTCTGTATTATCATAATTTCGGTATGGGTATTCTACCGGAATATGCGCCCGCTGTATGTACTTCTTCATTGGCTGGACAATTATCAAACCGGGAAAAAAAATGAACCGTTGAACAATAATACCCAAATTACGGAATTCAGAAAATTGAATGATGCCGCTACCCGTTATGTAGAACGTACAGAACAGATGTTTGAACAGCAAAAACAGTTTATAGGGAATGCTTCGCATGAGATACAGACTCCGCTTGCCATCTGCCGCAACCGATTGGAAATGCTGATGGAAGATGATTCATTATCAGAAAAGCAACTGGAAGAATTGATAAAAACACATCAGACCTTGGAGTACATTACCAAACTGAATAAATCCCTGCTATTACTTACTAAGATAGATAATGGTCAGTTTACCGATGCTAAACAGTTGGAATTTAATATACTTCTCAAACAGTACTTGCAAGACTATAAAGAAGTGTATAACTATCGCAATATAGAAACTTGCATTGAAGAACAAGATATTTTCAATGTTACAATGAATGAATCCCTGGCGGTGGCTTTACTGACAAATCTTCTAAAGAATGCTTTTGTGCATAACGTAGATAGGGGACATATCCGAATAGTTGTGACTAAAAACAATATAACTTTCCGGAATACAGGAGTAGAGCATCCGTTGGACAAGGAACATATCTTCGAACGTTTCTATCAAGGTGCCAAGAAGGAAGGTTCTACCGGATTGGGATTGGCAATAGCCGAATCCATCTGTCGCTTGCAGCATCTGACCCTACGGTATTACTACGAACAGGAAGAACATTGCTTTGAGATTTCTAAATAGAACTTGATTCTCCCCATAAAAGAATCCCCTTATTTAAATCATATTGCAGATAAGCGTGATTTAAACAAGGGGAATTTTATTAGAATTAAATTGTACGATAGTTATCGGGAACGGATTTCCCTTCTCATAAACATACTATACGAAATTGCAAAACAGATAACAGTCGCTGCAATCAATCCGGTCAGTTGCGGCCAAACGACCAAAAGGCTTTGTCCTAAAGGTAGAGGGCTTGGAATAGCTCCCTGTACCTGTTCCATAGTCAGTGGGCCGAGACTTCTGACAGAAGGCATCAACAATGTCGTAGTAGCTTCATTAAACAGTTCGCTCGGTGCCAGGCGCATCAAACCAAGAATAAACTTCTGATAACTGATTATCTGATAAGGCGATGCCATTTCTGACGGACTCAGCCCTTTTGCCACCAAATTCACAATCATCGTATAGAATATGCTGAAAAATAGCCATACGGCTACCGATGCCAGTGCTGAAGTAGCAGCCTGACGAAAACGAAGTGAAAACAGAATAGCCAGATTCAACCAGAAGGCAACATAAAAAATGCTCGTTATAATGAAGAAAACAATTCTCCAGAATTCTTCTGCCGTAGGCGGAATACCAATGGCAACCAGTCCGAATCCCATTACTAAAAAGCCCAGTACAAACAGCATGATACCAATGACTATTAAAGCAGCCACGAACTTGGCATTAATAATACAATCACGATGAATAGGCTGGGAGAGCATACGGCTTAATGTTCCCTTGTTCTGCTCGGAATTAACAGCATCAAAACCTAAAGCAATTCCCAACAATGGCCCCAGGAAGTTGATAAACAACACAAAAGAGGGGAGAGTCCCGTCCGATGCCGTGAATAACTTCAGGAATAGGAATGAACCGTCCGGATCATTAGGTTTTATGGCTGCACCTATATTGGTGAGCGCCGTATATAACGACCCCATACAAGTGAGTGCTATAATACCAATCAAGATAATGAAACGCCAACTCTTGACATGATCGGCAATTTCTTTGTTGACGATAACCCAAAAAGGATGATTGACTTTATTCATGTCTTTCTCCTCCTTCCTCAAAATAATGGTTATAAATATCAGACAATTCCTGTTTCTTTTCTTTCAGTTCTGCCATATCAATCAAAGCCAGCAATTTGCCGCTACTGAACAACCCCACCCGGTCACAAACTTTCTGTACCTGATCCAAATGATGGGACGAAAACAGCACAGTCAAGCCCTCTTTTTTGCTTAACCAATGAATCAATTCGATAAACTCCTGAACACCCGCAGGGTCAATACCTGAAGTCGGTTCGTCCAAAATAATAATTTCCGGATTCTTTATTAGTACGTCGGCAAGCCCCAGACGCTGTCTCATTCCCCGGGAATATTTTCCGGTCTTTTTCTTCAACTGGTCTTCAAGGCCTACACGCTTCATCAAATCCATTGCTTTTTCTTTTGCTTCCCCATCAGGAATACCATTCAACCGGGCTGTATAGATCAGATTTTCCGGGCCTGTCATATCATCATAGAATCCTACATCTTCGGGAAGATACCCGATTTTCCTTTTCACCTCGATAGGATGTGTAGTGGAATTTATTCCACAAATTTCGACCGTTCCCGATGTGGGTTCCGTCAATCCCAACATCATTAATATAGTCGTTGATTTTCCGGCACCGTTCGGGCCTAATAATCCGAAAATTTCTCCTTTCTGAATATTCAGGCGAATATGATCTACAGCAGTAAAGTTACCATATTGTTTGGTTAAATCGGTAAGTACGATCACTTGTTCGCCCATATTTACCTCCTTCCATATTTACGGAACAGATAGTAGACAACACCTATGGTGGCAATAATAATAAGTACACCTACCCATCCCCATATCATTGGAGTCTTTACAGCTATCCTGAATTGTGCATCCGCGTTTACTTCAGGTGTCTTGGCCATCATGGTAGTCACATAATCGCCGGGAAGTGCTTTTTTAGAAGCTTTCAATGTAGCCGTCACAGTTGATGTTTCTCCGGCTTTTAACGCATCAATCTTGGAAGGTTCGAAGGTCACTTCCCAGTCTGCCGGCTTATTGGCGGATAATTGGATATCTTTCAGCAATGAAGATCCTGTATTCTTGACTTCCAACTCTATTTTCTTCACATCACCGGCTGTAACGTCTGTACTTAACAGTCCACGTGGAGTAGTCAGCTCCATTTGATAAGAGCCGGTAACAACGACTTCCAATTCTAATTCTGCCGAAGTAGTCCCCGTGGCCGCACGTACCGGAATCTTATAACTGCCGGCTTCGACATTGGCAGGCGGAGTAACATCTATACTTACGTTTTGAGTGCTGTTTGCTTCTACCTGAGCTGAAGTGGCTTGTTTGTAATTGGGTTTAAAAATAACATTCCATCCTCTTGGCGCATTAGCCATCAATGCATATAATTGCTGATCGGCCGTTTGGTTCTTCAAAGTAGCGCTAAAAGTAAAAGTGGATTTGGAATTTCCCTGCATATTAGGCTGGTCAGTAGTAAACTCAGTCTGATAAGTACCTTTCTGGGCAACAACAATGTCCAATGGAAGTTTCGTTTCTCCGGCATACACAACGAAGTGGTAATTTCCTTTATTTACTTTCAATGGAACTTCGACTTTTAAATTAAAAGTCTTTTTCTCTTTAGGAAGCACGGATAACTGACTCAGACTCCATCCACCGGATTTCATTTCATGTTTCCAACTGCTGCCTAGCCCGCTGACGGAAAGGGTTGCATTCGTCAATTCGTCAGTGTTGTTAATAAGGTCAATGCTGTAATCAATTGATGCTCCGGGTGATACGGAGATTTTTGTGTAAGGTGTGTACAATACCACGCTTTTAGAAATCGAATCATTTGCGCGTGTGTAGTTCATGGGAATCAGTCCCAGTAGAATAGCTAATAATAAGAGATAATTTGTTCTCATAGTCATACAAAAGTTCTTATGGTTATTTAATATGAATATTGCCAAATCTATGGCTGCAAAAATAAGTGATGTGTTTATTAATTGCTACTAAAAGAATTATAAAGAATCTAATTCTGTGGTGAAATTATAGTGACGCTATCTTCATGGGATAGTGACGGTATCCCATAAACATAGTGACGCCATGACGACGGTATAGCGTCACTATAATTTTCGATGAGTTTTTTTGCGAAATTTCTCAAAATTCCCAAATCTTTTCAGATTCTGCTCTCATCTTTGCAGTATAAATTAAATGATAATAGTAAAACCAATTAAAAAAACAACGATTATGAAAAAGTTAGTATTCTTATTAGTATGCTTATTTACTTTGCAAACTGTGGCACGTGCAGATGATGACAAGCCCATTCAGGTTACTCAAATGCCACAAGCGGCACAGCAGTTTATCAAACAGCATTTTGCTGACAGCAAAGTGGCTTTGGCAAAGATGGAGAGTGAATTCTTCTATAAAAGTTATGAAGTGATTTTCACGAATGGTAATAAAGTAGAATTTGACAAGAAGGGAGAGTGGACGGAAATAGACTGCAAACATACGGTCGTTCCCACAGCAACGATCCCCACGGCTATCCGGCAATATGTAACGACCAACTATCCTGACGTAAAGGTTCTGAAAATAGAACGCGATAAAAAGGAGTATGAAGTAAAACTTTCCAATCGTACGGAATTGAAGTTTGACTTGAAATTCAACTTGATTGATATTGATAACTAAACCCTCAAAATTCAGACAATGATGAAACTGAAAATTTATACACTTATATTAGCGTTAGGCGCTGCATGGAGCTTGCAAAGCTGTGACAATAATGACGATGATTCCATAGCTGTTCCTGCTGAATTGCAAAATGCCTTTTCATCCAAATATCCGAACGCGGCCAATGTGAAATGGGAGAGCAAGTCAGGATATTATGTAGCAGATTTCTATGATGGATACGAAGCGTCTGCATGGTTCACTCAAGATGGGAAGTGGCAGATGACGGAAACGGATATTCCGTATGATGCACTGCCACAAGCTGTAAAAAATACGATTAATACCACATACCCCGGCCAAGTTGATGATGACGACGCTGAATATGTGGAAGAAGCAACAGGTGACACATACTACTTGATAGATATAGAAAACAGCGAAAAAAATGTGAAGATATCGGCTGACGGACAGATACTTGGCTAATGACTTGTGATGATAATATTCTGAAGTAGTAATAGTTACATCATATATAAGATAAACGATGACATGATTCCTGGCGGATGATGTCATCGTTTATTTGACCCTTATTATATATTATAGTTTAACTTTCTTGAAGCTCGACTTCCGCTCTTCCCGATTTCATTTCCATACCCAATAAAATTTGGTTCCAACCTTGAAATACAAACCATAAAGAGACTAATGAGAGTGATTTTTCGACTATTCCTAATCCGGGAATAAAACCGATAACAGTGGCTATTAAAAGAATAATCATACTTGTACGCAACTTTCCTGCACCTATCTGTCCTTCGTTACCGATGGCATTTGAGCTTTTTAATAGTCCATATCCCATAAATTCAAACACGAAAGCCAATATAGCAAGAATACCGCCTATGATACCACCAATTAATGGAATCCATCCGATAATTACTCCTACCAGTCCCAATATAACGGCTATTTTCAATTTGGATACTCCTTGCTCACCTATAGAATCCAAAGCTGTCCTAATTCGCCCAAGCCCCATCCAGTAGATTATTAAACCGATTAGAGCTGCAACACCGGTTATCATTGTGTCACCAATACCATTATATACATGTAGCAAAATGGCCAATAATATAAAATAGGCTCCTTGCGATCCTCTATTTTTCCACTCAACACCTAGGCTATTCTTGCAAAGGTAAATTGCAACAAACAAAGCTATAAGTGCAATATAATCCAACCAAGAAGGTACTCCCGGAATCATGGCTAGCAGGACAAGAGCCATACCGCTTATGGCAGTGGCTAAGAAAGAAGTAGGAAGTTGCTGAGATTTCGATTGTGCCTCTTTATAAAAATAATAAAAAGCCATACCTCCACCAACAAGTCCAAGTACTTTACAACAGAATTTAGGAATGTCAAAATTAAAACCCAAAAGTGCACTGAGTAAATTAAACTCAGGTAAAACTGTCAGTAACAACAACAGCATACAGAATTGTAACTGCAAGAATTTATTAATACGTTTCATGTCTATATATTTTTATATTATCGTTTATATTCTATCACTACTTCCAAAAGTCCCACGCATCCAATGATACCATTCTGTAAATAACAGTCATTTGCATCGGGGTATTTACTTTCTGATTTTACCATCTTCACTTGAGTAACCTTATATTCTGTTTTTTGATGATTATATACCAAGACCGCCGTATAAACATTATCCGTTCTGCCACACTTATATTTTATTCTGACATTCTTTTTATCAACACCATGTATGTCAGGATAGGCTTCCAGAATAATATCTTCATCTGTACGGCTTCCCATATTAAAGGAAGTAAATATAATTCCATAACATAATACAGCTTCCCCTTCTCTGTTTTTATAATATCCCTTCTGATAAAAGTTTAGAGGGAAATTTTTCACTTCTTTTCCCGTTGAACACATCGGAATAAAATGCGGCAATGGCGGCATACAGTATATCGACACCGGCATAGGTGCCGGACGACCCATTACATTTTTTGCCGGAGTAGCAGAAGTCGGGAAAAACAGTATATCTTTCAGATAACCAGCCACAATGGAATAATGAATATCAGATACATCTGTACTTAATGGACGAGTGTATAGTCCATACATAGCATCTCCTATTTTCTGAACAGCAACTACCCCTTCCTCTATGAAAGTCGGCCCATCCGTTTTAATAAGTCCATAGTATTTATGTCCATAATAGCTGATGCTTTTGGCAGCAGAATTCAATGTGATGGAAATAACGCTTCCATCGGTAAGTTTTCCTACCCATGTGCCTTTAATATAGCCCGAATTGGTAGCCGGAACTTTTATAGTTGTCGGCACGGAAGGTTTATACTTCCGTAATGCTTCAGGTACATTATCGGGTATTTGGGAAGATGGCCTGGAAGAATCAGAAGCCTCAGGAGAATTAGAGGGATTACCGGATTCTTCCTCTTTTTGAGGACGAGGTTTGCGAGTGAGATATGACCTTTTACCGGCTACCGAACTCTCTTCTTTGTTGAGGGCAAACAGTAAACTGTCAGGGCCTATTGACTTATCAAATGAACCTAGTCCAATAAAAAGCAACGTAGAGTCAGTAGGAGCATATAAAGTACATTTTCCTTTTTGTCCCATTTCGTTTTCCCAGTCTAATGTCCAACAGTTATCACCTTCAGAAGGATTACTTAATTTACAAACCTCGGAATTGACAAGTAACATTCTATTCTGAAATTTTATAAACCCTGTAGCCTTTTGTCCTTTGAAATGGGTAGAAGGCTTTTTTTGGTAATTATCAGGTAGAAGCATAAACTTATGATTCTGACCCTTCACAAATTGTTGTGAAAAGTCTGGCACCAAAGGCTCATCAAGATTAATTTCAAGATACCCCAAACGAGTCATTCCTAACACTTTATCTTTTCCTTCATATACCCCTACAGGAGAGCTTCCCTGTGCTTGTACTTTCAACAAGGTAGCTATCATCAAAAATAAAAAGAATATTTTCTTCATATTATTTTATATATTTACTTTTTCTCTTTCGGTGCTTTCCAAGACGGCCATTCAGCTTGCCATACTCCATCAATCTTCTTTACTCTTCTATCGATTTTCTTCTGGGATACATCGCCGGATTTAGTTCCCATCATGATTTTTCCAAAAGGAGTAACTTTATCATATACGGTAGAATAATAGCATATTCCTGTACCTGTGTCTTCATTGAATTCTTTTTCCAATATCTTATCGACTTTCTCTGTATGTAAACGTACTGAATATACATTTCCTTCTGCTTTTTCTGCATATTTCATCCCTTCTTCTGTTAATTTTACATCAACTTCATGAATTGAACCTTGACTTTCCAAAACTGTATATGTGATAAGTCCTTCATCCCGTAGGCTGCTTAACATATCAATAGTAATTTTACCAAGATTCATATCTGTAACATTTTCGTCGAAGACAAACTTTCCGGTAAGAAAGAACTGACTATGATTCATATTAACATATTCATTCAAACTTTCACGCAGTTTTCCATCAGAATCACATCCTGCCAAAAAGAACAAGGAGCATAAGGTTAACACTCCGAAAATCAAATAATTTTTTGTTGTTTTCATCACTATAGTTGTTAAATTGTTAGTATTTACCATTATAATTTTCGCTTTTTGTTTTTCTGTCATAATAAAGAAGAGTTTCACCACTTTTTAGTATCAATCGATCTCCGGTATATTCTTGAATCTGAAAATCCATAGGCTTGGAAGTCTGTGATTCTTCTCCATCATCATATGTAAATTGCATTGTTATTACTGTACCTTCCGGATTGAATTTATAAGTTCCTGTGGAATGAAAATCAATATAGTCAATCAGTGTTCCGTCCCTTTTGAACACCATTTCAATTTTGTTCGTAGGTTCGGAATAATAGTCCCATGCACCGACCAAATCTTCCATTGTAAATTTAGGCTCAGCTTCTCCATAATACGTATACGTACGGGATACCATATCTTGTTTTCTTCCGTTATATTGTGTCTCCCGTGAAGTCCAGTTTCCATGTTTATCATAAGTATATATGTAAGTAGTAATTGCCGGAGAACCGGGTTCCTGTTCTTTTCCGTCCCTATAGCCATACGTCAGGCATGACATTTCTACTACATTATCTTGTTCATCATACTTATATGTATAAGATTGTTTTTGACTGATTTCATTTTCTTTTTTTCCGCTATTATATCGATAAATGATATTGTTCCGTTCCAATAAACGGCTATTATCATCGTATTTATATTCTTCAACATAATCAAGCATACCATCTTTTTCTCCCGGATCATCTTTCCTTTCCCGATAATATATCTCATGTTTTGTTATATTTCCGTGATTATCGTATTCATAGCCCGTCTTACAAGTTTCATATACCTTATCCATCGAATAACCAATGAGCTTTATAATATTTCCCGCCCAGTCACATTCATATTCTGCACGATTCTGTTCATTTTGATCTGTCCAACTTTTAGAAAGTAAACCTTTTTTGTCATAAGCATAATATTTTGTGCTACTAAGTTTACTCTCTGGATAATCGGCAGCATATTTCTGCTCTTCTGTAAGTAAACCATCTTTGTAGATCTGTTTACTCTGCAAATCACCTGACATATTACTAAAAAAACTAATGCAAGAGAGTTTGCCATCAGCATCATATTCATACCGTTCTGTTATTACAGTTTTATTAGCGGGCCAAGTTGAAATTTGTCCCTTCTCATTAAAATAACCTTTTTCATTAAAGGTATAAAGTGAAGAAATATCAAAGGACGATTTCTTTTCTGTCATTTTTTTTACTTGACCTTTAAGTTTCATTACTGTCCAATCATTTCCTTTTTCTTTCTTGATCATGCTTCCACCACAGGAAGATACTAATAAAGTACCGCAAACTACTCCTAAAAGAAGGGTTGCTTTCTTATGGCTGATTTTGCCTTTTACAAACAGTTTATCCAATGTTTTCATTGTTATTATTTTTAGTGTAACATTTAGTTTATTCCTCATTATAAATCATTTTTCATATCAAACATCTCTTTTAGTTTTCCATTCTCCACTTTTATTAATGAGCGGTCGACATTGATCTGATGCTTTTCCCCTCGTCTCCCCGTAATACAATATATTTCCATCAATGATTCAGGAACTACGTTCGCAAGACTTCGACGGATGATGGAGCATGTTTCGTAGATTCTATTATTGACAGGTTCCACCAAATTTTCAAGACTGCGCCTTATCTTGCCGGCTTCCGTATTTTTCTCTAACGCTACTATTTGATAGATTTCATACAATTCATGCATATAGTTGTACATACTTTTAAATTCGACACCTTCATTATGTATTAAGAAAAAAAGAAATACGGTTTTCGGCAGATATGGCATCTTTACTTCCATAGGAGAGTAGTCAGGCAAAAATATATGCCCGTTCTTGTCTATAATAATCCGGCTCATTTCTTCCTTATCATTGTTTGTTTCATTATTAATCTCTTTTTGTACTACCGAACCTAAAATCTTCAAAATATCCTCATCCGTTGAAAAATCATTGTTTTCCAATAGCTCCAATAAGATTCTTTTTGCTGTATGATAAGATATACTTAGTTTATCACTCATGTTTTATGTACTTATGTCGGACAAAAATAAGTTAAATAACAGTTGTGCGCTATCCGGCACAAGGTTGTTGACGAAAATCAATGAACCTTGTTTCGAAACATCATCACAACTATTAATTACGCACCCTGCCAAAACAAGGTTTGTTTTTTCTCTTTATACAAGAAAAAGGGAAAAGGTAACAGAGGAGAATGAAAAAAATTGCTTGGTACACGTAATCATATTGAATTGCCAAAAACATTTCCATCTTTTACATAGTGAAAAAAAATATCTATCATACTTTCATTGTTTCTCATAATTCACTGTTTATTAGATAGATAATCATGATAGATAAGTTCTAAAAAAGGTATCTATCATGATTTTACCATTAAAACAATGCATCTATCATACCTATCCCAGGCTGTTTTACTGTATCCTATAGGAAAATCAAGCATTAAATGGTAGGTGAATGCAAGTTTATTTGCATGATAATCAGTATTTGATACCTTAATAATCCATTTAGGGCGAAGATATTTTTATATCCCACATCTGTGTGCTATATAGCCCACAAGTGTGTGCCGCACATCCCGCATACGTGGGATATAGAGCCCACATATGCGGGCTCAAGATGTTCCGTTATCCTAACAGGATAATTCAGGCATGAATAGATGGATTTATCTGCTTCACCGCAACAAAAGTGTGCCTTTTTATGGTGAATCATCCCTTATTTCAGGGATTTATGGTATGTTAGATACCCTATTTTTGATGGTACAATGATGATAGATACCTTTTTTAGAACTTATCTATCATATGTATTAATCTGAAATACATTAAATTACCGGAAATAATGATAGATGTGATAGATTTTTTTTTGCTATGTAGATAGCGATTAGTTTTATCTTGTTAATTACGCATCTCGCAAAAAACAAGTTTGCTTTTTTCTCTTTATACTGGAAAAAGTGGAAAGGCAACAGGCAGGAATTAAAAAAAATAATCTATTTTTGCATAGATATTACAAAAAGAACTATGAGATATAGACTGTTTTTATATTGTTTGACTATATCTGCCTTCGTATTGGCACAAACAAACAGAGCCTTGATAATAAGTATAGGAACATATCCGATTATCAGTGGTTGGGAAAAAATACATGCTGACAATGACAAAGGGTTAGTGACTGAACTGCTATTGAATAATCAATATCAATCCCGCAATATTAAAGTACTATCAAACGCGCAAGCTACCAAGAAAGCTGTAACCGCTGCTTTTCAACAATGCTGGGAACAGACAGTTTATGGTGACTTCATTTATTTGCACTTTTCTTGTCATGGACAACAAATGATGGATGACAACGGAGATGAAGAAGACGGATTAGACGAGTCACTCGTTCTATATGATGCCGGTTATTGGTATATTCCGGGAAAGTATGAAGGCGAGAATCACCTGCGAGACGACGAATTGGGTATATGGATAAACAAACTAAGAAAAAAAGCAGGCGACAAAGGACAGGTAACAGTGGTACTGGATGCCTGCCACAGCGGAACAGGGAACCGTGATAACGGAGTAAATGATTATATCCGTGGAGCATCCGCTATTTTTGCCCCCGAAGGATATACTCCTAAACCCGGCATTCATCAGGAATTGAGCCTGAAACTAAAACCGATTAAGGGTCTTTCTCCCGCTTTTGTTTTTAGCGCTTGTCTGGCAAATGAAATCAATTACGAATATTATAGCCAAACACAAAAGCAATTTTACGGTATGCTGACATATGCTTTTTATACATTACTCCGCTCTCCCGAAAACTTCAGTTCTGTTGCAGGATTTATGGAAGCATTGCAAAAGAAGGTGAATCAACTGACCGGATTCCGTAAAAGCAGAAAACAAACTGTATATATGGAATGTAGTGACGAAAACATCCCATTTCAAATATACCGATAAAATAAAAGATGAAAAATGAAGAAAATATATTGGCTGACCGGACTATTCAAACATAACAGGGAAATAGATTACCTATATAATTTGTATAAGCCGTCTTTCATCTCATTTGCTTTGAAAAATTATCCGATTGGAGAGGAAACGGCTGCTGATATATATCAAGAAAGCTTCATGAGTATGTGCCAAAATGTTCAGGATGGAAAATATGTTGAGAAAGGTAGCTCCTTAAAAACTTATCTGTTCGAAATCGGAAAGCATCAGATATGCAAATATCTGAATAAACACCACATTGAATATATGCCTATCGAAAATCTATCTTCCGAATGGTTCGAACAAAATGATTACATGGAAGAGTGGGCAGAAGCACAAGAGGTAGTCAGTCAACTGATTGAAAAAGCGGAAGATGACTGTGGACAAGTTTTGAAACTTTATTATTGGGAACGTCTGAAAATGGTAGATATTGCCAAACAAATGAACTACAAAACCGAACAGGTTGCCAAGAATAAAAAAAGCTCTTGTCTGCGCCGATTTGCTTTCGAACTTAAAAGAAGATTGGCGGAAAAAGGTATTAATTGGAAACGTTAAAAGAAAAGTTATGGACAGAACAATATCAGAACAACAGATAGATCGTTTCATACAAAATGAAATGACGGCTGACGAACGGGAACAATTCGTCCTTTCCATGAGAAATGACAAAGATTTGAAAGAACAAGTTGCCATCCGGTACTTATTGTTGGAAGGTACATTAATAAACAATGAAGAAAAAGCTCGAATGGCACTTACCAACATTGCGCATACAAACAATAGAAAAAGAGTTCGTTGGATTGCGGTAGCCTGCATCATTCTTTTGTTGGGAATGGGAGGATGGTTCGGTAACCAGCCTTTGTATAGCCCGCAAGAACTTTACTTAATTTATCATTCTATACCTGTGCTCGAACGTGCACGCGGTGGCAATGAATTGACTAAAGAAAACGCTGTCACGAATGCGTTATTGACCGAATGGTACGAACAAGGCAAATATAAAGATATTGCCGACTGGTATAATCGTAACCGACAAGAAAAGACTATTGACGCGTTGCCCGATTACACCTCATTATTTATAGCTGTCGCCTTGTTGGAACAAGAGAAAGCAGAGGATGCAACGACTATTCTTTTGCATACAAAAAGTACCGATTATCAAGAAGAAACAGAGTGGTTACTGCTTTGCTGTTATTTAAAGACAAATCAACGAAAAGAAGCCGGAGAACTTGCTGGTAAGATACAGGCAGAGAAAGGAGCATTCGCCAGTGCTGCTGCCCGAATAAAAACTGACTTAAAAAAGAAGAAATGGTTTTAATCAAACGTTTCATCGGATGCTTATGTTTCCTCGCAGTTGCCTACAATGTAACTGCTCAAAAGTCTATATGGAGTGAACCTGTAATAAAAGAAGGACTGGAACATATCCGGCGATTAGAAGAATCAGCTAAAGACAGTTTACAATATGCGCGCGAATTATTCTCGCTTGCTCAATATTGCCAGCATAGAAATATGTACAAGCAAGGAGAAGAGTTATCTCAGTTAGCTATTCAGATATTAGAAGCTAAATTAGCAACAACACAACAGGAAACTGAAAACATTCAGCTTTATAAAGATTTAATAAATATATATACATTTGTAGGAAACAATAAACTGGGGCATAAAGGAAACTTGATTCCTGGTGGAATGATTGAATTAGTTTCAGTCGTGAACTACACTCAATCAATAGTCATAAGAGTCTTGGAATTAACCCAAAAAGGAATTGAGACCGGAAACAATTCTTTATTAAAAGAAGCTGAAGACTTGTACGCGAGTATATCTGACAATTGGGACAGAGCAAGTTTATACTGCTGGGAAGCCGGGAATTTCAAAGAAGCCATTTATTATCTAACCCAGGCACTGAAATCTAAAAGAAGCGAAAAAGAGCGTACATTGATTGAAAACAGATTGAAAGCGTTGACTTTATTAGCAGATTCTTCTTCAACAGGAGATCAGTATCTGAAAATTGCCGAGCAAATGTATCACCCGATATCTCTTGCAGAAATCTTTTATAACCAAAGATTACCGGATTATTTTAAGATGTTCAAGAATGCTGCACGGAAATATGAAATGGAAGGAAATCTTCAAAAAACGTCTGACGTTTATCATCGAATACTGGAATTGCTTACATCGAATATAGAAAAGGATTTGCCCTATTTACTGCCGGCTGAACGTAGTAATTTATGGGATATTTTAAAACCCTATTACGAAGAAATGGAATTCTTCATGTGTGACAATATGATATGCGGGACATGGGAAGAAATAGCGGAACTTCTATATGAGAGCCAACTGCTGAAAAAAGAATTATTTACCACCGTATCCTATAAGCTTCAAGAAACGATATCCACTGTACAAGATAGTTATGTGTTTCAACTGCAACAACAGATAGAAAAATTACGTTTTAGTGAAAAGGCGTTTAGAAATCCTTCACAGAAGAATTATATTCAAAAATTAGAAAACGAAATCACTGTACGCAATATGGAATTTGTACTCACTGATTATCTGAAAAAGAAATATCCGGTCAAATATTCATGGCATCACGAATGGAAAGAAATAGCGGCATCACTTTCTCCGAAGGAAGCGGTAGTGGACATAGTCAGTTTACCTATATCCTATAATTATTTTGATAGAATATACATAGCTATTGCATTTACTGCCAAAGATACACTTCCTCATTTAATCCCTCTGACCACAAAATTAAGTTTGCACCAATTGTTTGTTCATAATAAACTATATTCCCGATTCTGGCAACCGATTGAAAAAGCAATATCAGGATGCGAGCATATTTATCTGTCATTAGATGGTGATTTAAGCCAAATACCCTTTGCTGACTTACATAATGGGCAACAGTATATATCCGAAAAATACATTCTTCATCATTTATTATATACCGGAGATATTCCTTTCATAAAATCGCAGAGAGATAACTTGGAGCATGCGCATAGAGATATTTTCTTTTTTGGAGGAGCAAAATTCAATATACAGCCAGAAAATGATGATCAGGAAAAACTGCGTGGACAAGGATTTGCTTATCTGCCAGGCACAGTAAAGGAAATCAATAGTATAAGCCAACTGCTTTCCAATCAATGGAAAATCCACAAATATATTGGAGAGGAGGCAAATGAAGCTTCATTCAAACAACTTTCCAATCAATCTATGTCGGGAGCAGTTCTTCATGTGGCAACTCATGGTTTCAATCTAGAATACAATGATTCGATACAAAGTACTGCCATTAACCATAAAGGAGAAAGTGGTTATAAAGAACCGCTCATGCGTACGGGCTTTATTTTAACCGGTGCTAATAAAAACTGGGTTGAAGAGTTACCATTAAATGGCGAAAATGACGGGATTCTTACAGCATTGGAAATATCAGCTATGAATCTTACAGGCATTGAGCTTGCTGTACTTTCCACTTGCCATTCTGCACAAGGAGAAATTCATGAAGGCGAGGGGAGTTTTGGATTACAACGTGCTTTCCGCTTGGCAGGAGTACGTTCTATGATTATTAGTCTGTCTGAAATACCTGATAGGGAAACTGTAGAATTTATGACCGGATTTTATCGGTATTGGCAGCAAGGAATGAGCAAACCAGAGGCTTTCACAAAAACACAACGGGAAATGATAGGCAAATATAGGAATGACCCTCAGAAATGGGCTTACTTTATATTAGTTGAATAAGATTAATTTAAAAAGCCCTTTTATCAATAATGATATTAAGGGCTTTTTAATTACTTATGGATTTTTATCTATACCTATCAAGGAATAGGAATCTATTCAATTTACTGAACCGCTTTATCTTGGACTTATCGAGCCGCCATAGGCACGTTTCATATCATCATAACTTACTCCGGATGAATTAATGGCATAAGCTCGTACATTATAATTTTTATACAACTCGACCAATAATTTTGCATTATAGACTCCTACAAAGTCATCGGTTCCTACTATAATTTTCTCTCCTTTTTCTAAGGAAGGAGTGTCTGTCGTGTTTTTTACCCAACAAAAGCCGTATTCGATAATTGGAGTTCCGCCATTATCCAATATAGTAGCAGAACATGCAGCTATATTATGCCATACACCATCTACATATTCTCCAGAAGTTATCGAAGGAAATAAAGAATTTGAAGATGATTTAAAAGTCGGGAGTTGGCTTTCTTGTGGCTCATCTTCGTCTGATGAGCATCCATAGAAGGAAAACAATAAAGCAAAAATGATTAAAACTTTGTAGATGTTTCGATTACCTGTTTTCATAAAATAAGTCTTTTTTGATTTATAATGAAGCAAATATAAATCAAAAAAGAATCTACGAGTATTTGCTACAAGGTTGTTCTCAGAAATGTTTTATCTTGTTTTACACTACGAAATTTCAGAGAAAATGACAATTTATCAGTGTGTATCGCGTTGCCTTTTCAATACAGACTTTGCTGTACTGTCATTTTCGATGATACTATCTGTCTTTTGTTTGGTCTTTTCTTCCTGTTTCCGTTTATTGCGTAACTTCCACTTATTCCAAAAGAACAGGTCGCTCCATTTATTGAAATCTTTTTTGTACATAATACCCACACCTTGCGTGGTCAGGTTCGTTTTTGTATAATAGCGGTCATTCGTTTCATTGTAGGCTTTCAAACGAATATCGCCTGAACGGTTAATCAGCCATTCCGCTTCAAAGTCTCCCACAAAGTTGGTATTTGCCATCGGATTATCCCGATAACCGAAGTTTCCATTAATCAACAGTCTGTTATTCAATAGTTGGCCGGACAAGATGCCTTCCACTTCCATATCTGTCCAACCTTTATCACCTGTACTCAAATTTGTTCCAATGTTCCAGTTGTTTGTTTCAAAAACTTGTGATAGTGCGTTATTCAGCTGACCGGAAAGGGTAGAAGAGAGTACCGATGACATCACATTAGAATTCTGATTGTTATTCCGGGCATCTTCTGTATAAAACTTGCCGATACCCAACAAATAAAGAATCTGCATATTCATTTGTTCTTCCGTACTGATATAGTTGCGTACCAATGTCTGCACCTCATCTCTTTCATTGGGAAGATCAATACCCAATTTTATAGTCGGGCGTACCAGCATCCCACTCAAATTCATAATACAATTTACCCGCACATTAGGCTGTTGTATAATAGCTGAAGCGTCGGGTATCAAGTCATTCAACGAGGCAGAATTTACCATATACGAAGCTTGTATGTCCATATTAGCATCCAAAGGCGCACCATTGAAAGTAATCGTACTTCCATCCTTGATCACAAAATCCTTGCGAATGACTTCCTGCAAGCTGAACTTATATACCCCTTGTGTAATTCGATAATTACCAAACATCTTCACATCACCTTTATTATAGAATTCCGTCCGGATATTTCCTGTACCTTTTCCACTGATATAGTCTCCGGCAACCGGATCCATGATAATCCGCATAGTAGCGTCAGGCGTTGCATCTACCAGAATATTCAAGCGAATATCCGTCTTTTGTTCCTCTGTCTTCGCTTGACGTTTTTGCTGTATCTGGTCATAGTAAGAGATGATTTGAACAGAATCCTGAATAGTGCGACGGGGTGTTTTGTCCACAAACTTAATAAACTGATTACTAGTGGCTGATGCTACACTACCATTAATATAGGTGAAGACTGTATTCCGGTTGGTGGTCATAGCGGCATTAACTTCCAATCCTTGCACTGCATTTCCGGAAAGTAACACATTTCCCGTACCATATACCGTACCATAGAAAGGCATATCTGCCGATTCCTTTGTATTCATCACAAGCATATTGTTAGCTTGTATCTCAAAGCGGTAGTTTAAGTTCTTAAAATGCTGGAAATGCAAATATCCATTAATTCTTCCGGTATGCCCCTCCATATCGGAAATATACATATTATTAAATGTCAACCCTGTAGGAGCAAGGCGGATTGTATCCTTAACGGCAAAATGAGTATTCAATATATCAAATTTCATGGAAGCGTCCGTCATGACGGCACCATCCAAGTTCAATCCCTTGAATTTTCCATAGAAATGCACATTTCCTGTTCCCCGGCCTTTTATATCGGTAGCAATGGACTTCATATAATGCTCAAGAAACTTCAGGTTCAATCCATGAGCTTCGATATTCAAGTCAAGTCCGCTTTCCGGTTTTAATGGATAGATAATACCCGTGACGCGTGATGGGGCAGAAGCTATATCTTGAATAGATGCGTCGAGACGGATACCCCTGTTTTCATTATCCCACTCACCGTATATATCCAAGTCGCCCAAACGTCCTTCGTTAAGCGAGAAATTCTTTACGAACAAACGGGTATTCATCACAGGCTTTTTCAGCACACCGCTTGCATAAGCTGTTCCTGTTGCATCACCTTCAAAGTTGACATCATCAGAGATACTTGCAATATCAAATACATATCCCATATTAATATCCTTCAAATCGACTTTAACCGTGTCCTCGGGATTATCAGAGAGACGTCCGTTAATGCGTACATAACGGTCTTGATGGCTGAAATAAAAGTTATTCACATCTACTTTCCCCGAATCTACCACTACCTGCGAAGGATGTATCTTCCAGAGAGTATCATTCAAAATAATATCCGTAGGCTTCACATCTACCATTGCCTTCAATAATGGCTTTTCTCCCTCGGTACGTAAAAACTTGGCCACGGCAGCCAATTGCCCGCTATACGTTACTGCCGCACTATTTCCCCAGTTTAATGTCGTACTGACATTATCATCTTTCGCTTGTGCGTCCAGGGAAAGATTTACTGCTCCCTTCTTTTTCAAACTGGTTAAACGAACCCGTGCGCGAATATGATCTGCCGGATTCTCACAAAGAACCAAACCGGACTCTATATAGTTATTCTTATATTGCAAACGAGGGAAATAACCTTCTACGCGCAAACGTTGCATAGGATCATTGAAATATCCCTTCAAAGTTGAATGAGTATATACGGTCAGCGGAATATCAAAAATTGTAGATAAGATGTCCGTATTATATATATGTATATCAAACAGGAAATTATTATGTGTTTCAATTGGCTTTTTAGGAGGTAATATCAAAGATGGGACATATTTCCTCATAATATTCAAAATACTGGCAGGCAACGTGTGATATTGGAACTTGCCCTCCACGCTTGCTGTCAGAAACTCGGAAGTCAGCCTTAATTGATTCTCGTTATTCTGCTTTGTAGCCCGGATACTCATATTTCTCATGAAATATTCTTTATCCGGCGCTGTAAACTTCAGGCTATCTACATTGATTTCTCCAATCATTTCATCCACAGACCCGCCTGTAAAATTAGCTTTCAATTTTAGAGAGAATTCCGCGTCCGGATACTTGGTGGTGAGATTCAAATCATTGAGCCGTACCTTGTCAACCACAGCAAGAAAATTAAAAGTCGGAATCCTGGAAGTGACGTTGACATCTCCATTCAAATAGATAGAGCCATTCGGATCATCCAATGCCACTTTACCATTAAAGCCGCCTTGTTTATATTCGCCGTCCAACGTTATATTCTCATATCTATATCTGCTATAATCTATAGAAGCAATCAATCCTTTTAATTCCACTATCGGAAGCCGATCTGTGATATGTCTCCCATGTACATCGAGATTGAAAGTGATTTCTCCCAACTGTTCATTGGCTAATAGTTCACCAAGCTTGAAATCTTCCGTTTTCACAGCACCGGAGTAAGCAAACAGCCCTTTACTTTTATCCGAACTTAACTTCAAGTCAGTCTTTACATTTCCCAAACTGGTATGCAATTGTCCGTATGTAACCAAATCCGTGAAATATCCGGAAATTTCTCCCCGGAAGCTGACATCTCCCAAACGTTCGAGGACGGGAGGAACTCCATTGTAATTATGACTCAAATTGCGTACTAAGAAGCCGACACCACGAGTATTGGCTGAGAGTTCAGAAAGAGTACCATATACATATGCATCTTGTGGGTGCGACAAATCCTGAAGCGACACGTCTCCTCTAAGACGAAACTGCCGGTCGTCCGCTGTAATCTCCAAATGCGAACAATTCAATTGGTCGACTGTACCTTTCACTTCCATATCCAGCGTAACAGGTTCTTTGAAATGTGACAGGACAGGTACAAAAGGTGAAATATCTTTTAAAGTAACTTGTGACGGTAATGTACGGAAAGAAAAATGAACTTTCTCTGTAAAATGATTGAAAGCTTCCAAGCTATCATATACCAAGTGTATGGTATCCATTTTCAGAGAAGTCTCCGGCAGTTCGATGGCAAAGTTATCAATATTCGTCCGCTTACTATTGGCTACCAACTTTAAACTCATTTTCTTCAAAGAAAATCCTGATACCTTTTCGTCTAGACTCAATCGCTTGATTCCTAAATTCACAGAATCCTTGCTCAATGCTTTCAAAGAAATATTAGCAATGATATTTTGGAGCTGAATATGCTTGGCATTGAATTTCCCCGGTGTATCCTCTTCCGAAAGTACATGATAGGCCATCCGACCCCGACGAATCAAAATGGAATTGATACGTAAATCGAGTGAATTCTCTTTCTTCACAGTGTCCTTTGACGCGAAGGCATCCAAAACAAACTTAAAATTTGGCGGAGAATCCGGTGTATCCTTCTGAAGATTGATATTAAAACCGAAAAGTTGGACACTGCTGATAGAAATCTTTCCTTTAAAGAAAGGCATTATATCAAATTTGGCGGACAGACGGGTAACTTTGAGCATTTCCTGTCCCTTTTGATCGTCTAGCAATACATCGTCGATAATAATGCGGTTCAACAATCCGATATTGATCCTGCCGATCATGACTTTTGTATTCAAGACCTCGGAAAGTTCTCCGGCAACAAATGAACTCATAGCTCGTTGAATACTTGGTATATTCAACAAGATAATAGCCCCGATATATACTCCCAGTACAATGCCGACTACCCAGCGTACAGTCTTTTTCAGCGTTCTGATATGCGATTACTTTTATTTTGCGAACAAAAATATAAAATAGTTCGTTATGAATCGTAGTTTTATGATTACTTTTGTACCGTTTAATAGTTTAAATACTTATGAGTGCAATAATATTAGGAATTGAATCCTCCTGTGATGATACGTCGGCAGCCGTAATCAAGGATGGTTATCTGCTGTCAAATGTGGTATCAAGTCA
>ENA-OPTB01000297-OPTB01000297.1-human-gut-metagenome-genome-assembly--contig:-NODE-297-length-51207-cov-7.421763_pt1 | contig 51207 bp, 54 predicted proteins | sample MGYA00241810_ERZ501911 | MGnify/ENA primary metagenome ERZ501911 (study PRJEB25962, sample SAMEA2042304) | human gut metagenome | biome: human gut; feature: human-associated habitat; material: faeces... | reverse complement strand
CAAGGACGTGCCGGTTCGACCCCGGCCGCCGGTATAGTATTAAAGACAAGGTTTTCGGACCTTGTCTTTTTTTCTCTGTTTTTGTTGAGTTACCAATTTTTTCCATTTTAAAATAAATCATCAAGTTTATTAGCCAATGTTTTCTGTTTGCTAGGGTACAAATGAGAATAAGTATCAATTGTTGTTGTAATAGATGCGTGTCCTAATCTTTCTTTGACAACAAGATAATCTTCTCCTTGATTTATAAGTAATGATGCATGAGAGTGTCTTAAATCATGAATTCTTATTTTCTTTAAATCTTTATCCCTTTCTAGTATTTGCTTAAACTTCTTATCAATCATATTTTTTGTAATTGATATTGGTGTACTCTGTATTATTTGAAGTTCTTCAGTATTTTTCGTAAATTCCTCAAGTTTTTCTTTTTGTTTTACTTTCCAATCTATTAGCATTTCTGCTAATTTCTGATTTATTGTTATATTTCTAGTTCCTGATCGTGTTTTTGTTGTATTAATGTAGCTTGTATTATTAACAAAGTATACCGTTTTGGTAACGTAAATCGTATTTGTTAAAAGATTTATATCATTCCAGTTCAATGCGAGGATTTCTCCCATTCTCATTCCAGTAAAGAAAGCAATTACGAAAAACAGGTCATAACTTATTTCATCATCTCGAATAAGTCCTCTAAATCTCGTGAATTCTTCTATACTCCAAAATTTAATATCAGGCTTCCTAATTGGTAATTTTCTCAGATTCTTAACTGGATTTTTATCAATGAGTGATTTTCTTATACCAGTATCAAAAATTTTTTTAAGTAGAATCAGAACCTTATTAATTGTATTATAGCTTAAAACTTCATTTTCATTTTGTTTTTTAGGTTTTGTTTTTAGGTATTCACGAAATTCGAATATATGGTCATACGTTAATTTATTTAAATTTGTATTTTTAAAATATGGCTTAATATGACGCTCATAATTATTTCTTTGTGTACTTGTGTAGCTTACTTTTCTGCCATTTTTCAAATCATCTTCTTCAAGTAAGTCGAATAACATATCCGTTGTTACTACAAAGTCAAATTGTTTTTCTTTTAATTCTACAACTCTAATATGTTGTTCAAGTTCTAGGGCTTCCTTTTTAGATTTTAATCCTTTACGAATAATACGTATTCTTTTTTGTGTGACTGGGTGGAAACCGTTAGAAACATCAACAGTCCATTTACCACTTTTAGTTTTACGAATAGTCATTCATTATGCTTCTTTCTGGAGTTCAATTCCTAGTAGTTCTTCAGCGACACTGGCTGGAATTGTACCAATCCGTTTGTTATCGTAGATATTAAAACCACGATTCACTAATAGTAATTTGCCAGTATGGATAATCTTTCTTGCAGTTCCTGGAGCAAATCCAAGTTCGATAAGGTCATCTTTTGTTACAGTTTTAATCATGTGCTCTCCTTTTCTAATTAGATTAAGTACGGGGAGGATTAACTCCCCTTGTCTTATACTTATTTTTGTTTTACATCTACTAAATGGATAGCATCCGCCTTGTAATACATCGTTGAACTAATCATAGTAGCTTGTAAATTGTCAAATGTAACTGGTACTTGATCCATTGCTTGGATATAGTCATTATCGACTAAAGCTTCTGGATTGTCTACTGAGACTTGGGTTGATTTCTTTTTGAATTGTCCATCCTTGATCGTTACATTGTATTTCCAACCAATGATTTTATCGGTATTAAAACGTCTTTCGCTACCATCTCGGTTTTTGATAATTTCTCCGTTTGCATCTGCTCGGACTTCCGTTTCAAATTTTGGAATGACTTCATCCAATTCAAATTTTGTTCCAATGTTATTGAAATTCCAGTCATTTTGTGAGAGCATTTTTGCCATATTTAATTTCTCCTTTTGATATTTTCTTTGATTGTAGGGATTAAATCTTCTCTTTTAAAGAGAATTGCCCTTTCTATTAATCCACTTGCTAAATCTGGTGGATATTCCATATTGTTGAGTGCGAGATAGTTAGATTTCTCATACTCATGCAGTAAGTTATTGTCGTATAGAAATTTATACGCTTTTAGAATAGCTCCAGAACCTTTATAGGTAAACCATTCTAATTTTTGTTCTAGTTCTGTCTTTGGTTTTGAAATAATGATAGAGACAGGTTTTGAGTGACCTAAAAACTTTTCCCAAGATCTCAAAGGTTTTGAGAAGTGACTATCACTATAGAACCTCACTTTTTCTTTGAGGTATCCCTTGGTAAAGTTAAGAAGATCTATTTCTGAATGCAACCATTCTTGAATGAAGTAGTGAGCTTTTGCTTTCCTAAGTTCTAACTCAGTTCTTATCCAATTTTCTATATACCGCTTGCTGATCCCGAGCTTTTCAGCTTGTTCTAAGCGCTTATCGTAAATTCTAAGTCTTTCATCATCATTGGGTTTTCTTAAATATAAGGTCTGACCGATCGTTTCATCTCCGTAGGTATTGTAGTAGGTGCTTTTTCCATATAGAAAGCGTTTCTTCTGACAAATCTTTAGAAGTTGATTAGGAGTGAAATAGGGTGTTTCATTAAAATCATCTATTGCAATATCAATTCGTCTTACTGAAAAATGAATGTAATTGTAGTAGAGGTTGTTCAGAAACTGTCTTTCGGAGAGACTATTTGGATCTAATACCATATCTCTATAGAACTCTAGTGCCTGTCCTGACATGACAAGCATGTAGGACGACTCTTTCGATCCATAGTAGATACGGATATTCCCATAATGAAGCTGGCTATCATAGTTATAGTATTTAAGGCTCCCCTTATTCTCAATAAATAGGTCAAAGTCAAGAAATAGGATATCTTCGATTATTTCTTTTGGCGAAAATTCAGTCTTATCAAACTGAATTTGAATCCAGTCAAATACAGAACGTAAATGCTCATTTTTTGCCATAGATTTTGATTCAACTTTTTGCCTAATTTTGCCACCCTTAAAATCTCCAAAACCCTTGGTAATACTGAATTTTTTCGATGGTACACCTAACTTGCAGAGGGTGGTGTTACTACACACCCTATCGGTCAAAAATGGTCCGTCCGCATCTACGCTCATTTTCGGCTTTCTGCCTCCTGGCTCAGCCGAAAACTCGCTATTAGCCGAACCTATTTTTTGACCTCTTGTTAACAAACCCTAGTAAGCCGGTTTGCATCGACTCTTCAATATCTTGGATTCTCTTTTTTAGGTTGGTATTCTCAATTTGTATCAGTCGTATTTCTCGCTTAAATTCCTGTTTTAAGGCGCTCAGTTCATCGTAGAGCTCATCTATTACTTGGTTTAGGGATTCTTGCTCATTGTCTGGTAGACTCCCAAATACGGCTTGTATAGCCTTTTTGAGACCTATTTCAAGTTTTAGGTTAGCTAACTTTTGAAATTGTCTAAGGTCTTCGTCTGTAAAGTCATAGGCAACTGTATAACTTAATTGATGAGTTCTGGGATTTCTACTGATAGGAACTTTAATTTTCTTAAATTCCTTGCCACTTATCTCTTTAATCAGTTGAATCCAGTTTTTAAGAGTAGAGGTAGAGTTTAGGCCAGAAATTTGATTGACTAACTCTTTATTGGTCATCTTTTTGTGAAACCTCCGAAAATTTCTTGTGCAACTGAAGAGTTTTCTGTGGTATAATTGTTACATAATATGTTTTGATCTTGGAACGAACGGCACATTTGTTTCAAGATTTTTTTATTTTGTCGAATCCTACCTCCTTTATTAAAATTTTTTAAATCGACTACTAGTTACATACGCTTTTACCTCCTTTTATGCTATAATATTCTCAATGGAATATTCAATCTCAAAATAAATATTCCTTATGGAATAATTCTATTTTATACCGTTTAGAATATTTTGTCAAGACAAAATATACAGAATCGAATATTAAAGAGGAAACAATGTTTAATAATAATTCTTTTGGAGATCGTCTTAAGGAACTGAGAAAGAGTAAGAAATTAACTCAGGTACAAGTTTCCGAGATGATCGATGTACAACAAGGTACTTATTCTCGTTGGGAAAATGGAACTTTAGAGCCTAGTTTAGAAGCCGTTGTCAAATTAGCAAAATTATTTGATACCACGACAGATTACTTATTAGGAAAAACCATTTACAGTACTCTAGATGTTGTCCCACATCCAATCACTAGAATTGATTTGAAGAAGCTAAAAGGGTTTAATAAAACTGAACTAGATGATCTGAAATTTGCAATTGTCATGAATGGAATTAAAAACCATTCTACTCTACCTAAGTATTTGGATGAGCTAGTCTCTGAAAACAATTTAGATGAAGAGGAGCAAGAAATATTACAGACTCTCTTTAAAGAGGTTTCTGATTATTTTAATGCAGATTGATGGTTTATAAGATTAAGTCTCAATAGGTAAAGATTAGTATATTTTTGTTGAATGATTTTACATTTAGATTTTGTTATTAGTTTACTTTATCTTAAAAAATGTAGATATGAAATTGACAGTGTAGATAATATTAAAGCGAGAGAGTAATATGTTATTTTGGATTTGTTTTATATTAACAATTATATTGGCTAATTATATTGGCAACAATACCCTAAAAAATAAAAAATGGAATTATTGCCTTATCCTTTTTCTAATGGTTGATATTTATTATATAGCACTATACTTGTATGATAATGTTCCGACTTTTATTCAAGGTATCGTTACGTACTTACAAAATATGACTTCAAGTGTGGATGTTGTAGTATTAGTAGCATTAATAACAGGTTCAATTACCCTATTAAATTCATTTTATTCGAGATATTCAGAACAAAGGAATAAAAAAAGGGAATATTTAGCTACTAAAAGAGAGGGACCATACTCCGACTTATTTACAGTGATTCACAAAGTTTCTCTAAGTGGAAAAGGTGATTTTGTATATTCTAATGAAGACATGATTAAGGATATCAATGATTTCAATAGCAAACTATCACTTTGGGGCTCACCCAAGGTAGTTAAAAAGTGGAATGATTTTAGACAAAAGTCTTTAGAAGGTAATAAACAACTAGAACCTAAAGAATTACTGAATGCTGTTGAAGAAGTGATGAATGAGATGAGAAAGGACCTAGGGAGTAAGTCAACTAAGAAAGGTGAATTACTATCAATCTTTATATACGATTCAGAGAATTTATTAGGAAAAAGAAAGTAAAAGATTCTAAAACTTTATTAAATTTAGAGAGAAGGAGATAAAAAGAGTGGACAAACAAACCATTTTTTACTGCTATAGAATGACTCATGATTATGGTATCAATCCTTGTGTTTTTACAGAAAATTATGATACAACTCCCAATCTTCTTACCGAAGGAGGGTGTATGCTTCAGTTAAGAAGGAATATTAAAAAGAACTGGGCGGATAAAATAAACTCTAAGTCGGTAGATGCTTACATAATGGCTGTAGCAGGGCATTCAAATGATGGGAAAAAATGGAGAGATGATCAAGGGATGTTTATCACTCCAAAATATAATCATCTAATTTTTGTTGCTAAAATTAGTGAAATTTTAACAATGAAAGAATATTTACTATCTCCAAAATCTAATAATAGAAGAGATGCTTATACTTATCAATGGCTGATTGAAAAGAATGGATTAAACCAATCAAGTTTTATGAATGAAATAGTGATTCTTGCAGACCGTTTTAATTATTTTGGTAAGTCTCCACTTGAAATTCCTAAAGAAATTTTAGACTTTTTTCCGATGGGAGAACGAGCAAGAATGAATGGGAAACCATTCCCAAGATGGAATGCTAAAAATGGATTTTATAATTCGGAAGAGAGATTTACTGATGTGTTAGAATTAATGGAATTTGCTGAAACTATACTAGGTTCACAAAACAAAGTAATGGATTTGCCCTATCATCCATTCTTTATACGAGGAAAAGAATTGTGAAAATAATTTTATCAAGAAAGGGATTTGATTCATCCAATGGTTCCATCCCGAGTCCTATATTACCTGATGGGACGCTACTTTCATTGCCAATACCTGCCAAGTTTGATAGTATCTCTTTTGACGACTTAAACTATAACGGAGTATTATTTTCAGATATCTTAAGACAACTAAAAGGGAAAGAAGATAAAACAAATCATTATAATTGTCATCTTGATCCAGATATAAGAGAAAATCTTAGGAATACTCCTGTTTCTAACTGGAGAGCAGCATTTGGTCAAATTAAAAGCTCACAGGGATTATTAAGAAATCAAAATGTTTCTATCGGGGATCTTTTTCTATTTTTCGGATGGTTTAGACAAACCGAAGGAGATATTTACAACGGAACATTGCATTTTAAAAAAGATGCCCCGGATCTAAATATCATTTATGGTTATTTGCAAATTGGTAATATGATGAATGATAAAGAATCTCTGCAAAATATGTATCCATTTCATCCTCATTCTTGCGACCATATGAGTAATTTGCAATCAAATATGCTTTATATCCCAAGTGAGAACTTATCTTTTTTACCTCAAGAAAAAGGATATGGAACTTTTAATTTTCACGATGACAGAGTATTAACAATGAATGGTAAATCAAGAAGTGTATGGAAAGAGATACCAGCGCTTATGCCTGAAAATATAAATGGGAATCATAAAAATTCTGCTAAAGATTGTGGTTTAAAATATTCTGGTATATGGCAAGAAAAAGTTTTGTTAGAAAATGAATTATCAAATTCTTGGGCTAAAGAGTTATTTTTGTTAAAATAATAAAAAACACTTACCCTAATTAAAGGAGAAAATAAAATGATTACATTAACTGTTAATCGTACAAGTGTCTTGAATACCTCTGGATGAATATAACCTGTTGGGACATATCGTCTATTCTCTGATGATGCTCTTAGAACGATAAGGTATGGAGTGTTACCAAAAAGTTACTAAAATTTGAAAAATGAGTCTATTTTGCAAGATTCAAAAGGCTTAAAACCCTATTAAATCAGGGTTGTAAGATTTAAATAATGGAGTTATGGAACTCAAAATCCAGTGTCCGCAAGGACGTGCCGGTTCGACCCCGGCCGCCGGTATAAGTTACACTCCTTTAGGAGTGTTTTTTTGTCTATAGGAGTTTAATTTTTATGTCTGATAAATTTCAGCTTCTCTTAAAACAAATTCGTTTTCCTGAGGATCACGATGCTTTTAAAGAAATTAAAGATGGTTCTATCGAAACAGTAAAACTATTTAAATCAAAACGGCAGTGGTTTTTTGTTTTTTCTTTTCGTAGTGTTCTTTCTTTTGAGTCTTTTGTGCTTTTTGATAGTTTACTTCATTCTTCCTTCGATTCTTTAGGTGCCAAAGCTTCTTTTGAGATTCGTTTAGTTTCTACTGCTTGCGATGATTCTTTACTTGGAGATTATTTTTCATATGCTTTAGATAGTTTAAAAGTGTCACACTTTTCTACTTATTCTTTATTCTCAAATCTAAAGGTTGAAATTTCAAATAATAGTATTTGTGTTAAGGCTCCAGCGCATATTATTAAAGAAAATTTACAGGATAGATTTATTTCTTTGATTTCTAAATCTCTTTCTCAAGTTGGTTTATCTGATGTATCCATTTCTGTTGTCGAAGATAAGGAAGCTTCATCTTCTTTAGAAGAGGCTTACCAAACAAATAAGGTTTCTTTACAAGAACAAGCCGAGTCTCAAGCAAGACAAGCGCTTCAATCTATTCTTGAAAGTGCCCCAGCACCGAAACCTGTGACCGAACCATCACAAAATTTTGCTGAGAAACAAAGTCAACGTCAAGCTAGTTTTGATAAGGCTGAAATAACGCCAATGGTTGATATTAATTCTGAAGAGAATCGTGTTGTTTTTGAAGGATATATTTTTGATGTAGAGCAACGTGAAACTAAGACGGGTCGAATTATTATTAATTTTAAGGTAACTGATTATACCTCTAGTTTTGCTATGCAACGATGGGTCAAAGATAGTGATGAGCTCGCTAAGTTCGATATGATAAAAAAGGGGAACTGGGTTAGGGTTCGTGGCCGTATCGAGAATAATCCTTTCACTCATAGTCTGACTATGAATGTGCAAGACATTAAAGAAATTTCACATACTCCTCGTAAGGATTTGATGCCTGAGGGACAAAAGCGTGTGGAATTTCATGCGCATACCAACATGTCGACTATGGATGCAATGCCAACTGTTGAAGATCTTATTGATACTGCTGCCTCTTGGGGGCACCCAGCAGTTGCTATAACAGATCATGCTAATGTTCAGAGTTTTCCTCATGGCTACCATAGGGCTAAAAAAGCTGGGATTAAGGCTATTTTTGGTCTTGAAGCCAATCTTGTTGAGGATAAGGTACCTATTGTTTATAATTCTGAGGATTTGGAATTAAAAGAAGCAACTTATGTTGTATTTGACGTTGAGACAACGGGCTTGTCTGCTGTTCATAATGATTTGATTCAGATTGCGGCATCAAAAATGCATAAAGGTAATATTATTGAGCAATTTGATGAATTCATAGATCCAGGACATCCTCTTTCTGCATTTACTACTGAGTTGACCGGTATTACTGATAATCATGTTAAAGGTGCTAAACCTTTAGTGCAAGTTTTACAGGAATTTCAAGAATTCTGTCAAGGAACTGTGCTAGTGGCCCATAATGCGACCTTTGACGTTGGTTTTATGAATGCCAATTACGAAAGACATCAGTTACCAACAATTTCACAACCGGTTATTGATACTTTAGAATTTGCACGAAATCTTTATCCTGAGTATAAGCGTCATGGTTTGGGTCCTTTGACGAAGCGGTTTGGTGTGGCTTTAGATCACCACCACATGGCCAATTATGATGCGGAAGCAACGGGCCGTTTGTTGTTTATCTTCATAAAAGATGTGTTTGATAAGCACGGTTTGACTAATTTGGAACAGTTGAACACGGATTTGGTTTCTGAAGATTCATATAAAAAGTCTCGTGTTAAACATGCAACGCTGTATGTTCAGAATCAAACTGGCTTGAAGAATATCTTTAAGTTGGTAAGTTTATCAAATGTCTCATACTTTGAGGGGGTAGCACGTATTCCTCGTACGGTCTTAGATGAGTATCGTGAGGGAATCATTGTAGGTTCTGCTTGTGCTGATGGTGAGGTTTTTGATACGCTTCTGTCTCATGGTATTGACAAGGCAGTTGAAGTTGCTAAATATTATGACTTTATTGAAGTTATGCCACCAGCGATTTATGCACCATTGATTGCGAAGGACTTAATTAAGGATGAGATGGCTATAGAACAACTGATTCGAGATCTGATTGAAGTTGCTAATCGTCTGGACAAGCCTGTGCTTGCTACAGGAAATGTACATTATGTCAATCCTGAGGATGCGATTTATCGTGAAATCATTGTTCGTGCTTTGGGACAAGGAGCAATGATTAATAGGCCAATCGGTAAGGGAGAAAATGCGAAACCTGCTCCTTTACCTGAAGCGCATTTTAGAACAACGAATGAGATGCTAGATGACTTTGCTTTTTTGGGAAAAGACTTAGCCTATGAAATTGTTGTAACTAATACGCAGGCTATGGCAGAACAAATTGAAGAGGTCGAGGTTGTCAAAAAAGACTTGTACACACCTTTCATTGATCGTGCGGAAGAACAGGTTGCGGAGATGACATATGCTAGAGCGTTTGAGCTCTATGGTAATCCTTTGCCTGATATTATTGATCTGCGAATTGAGAAAGAGTTGTCCTCAATTCTTGGTAATGGTTTTGCCGTAATTTACCTGGCTTCGCAGATGCTGGTTAACCGTTCAAATGAACGTGGGTACCTAGTTGGTTCGCGTGGATCTGTCGGTTCTAGTTTTGTTGCGACGATGATTGGAATTACTGAGGTTAATCCGATGCCGCCACACTATTTATGTCCTAAATGTCAACACTCAGAGTTCATTACAGATGGATCTTATGGATCTGGCTTCGATTTGCCTGATAAGGAATGTTCAGAATGTGGAACGGAATATAAAAAAGATGGTCAGGATATTCCTTTCGAGACCTTCCTAGGTTTTGATGGGGATAAGGTTCCTGATATCGATTTGAACTTTTCCGGAGATGATCAGCCATCAGCCCACTTGGACGTTCGTGATATTTTTGGAGAACAATATGCTTTTCGTGCCGGAACAGTCGGAACTGTTGCAGATCGGACGGCTTATGGTTTTGTTAAAGGTTACGAACGTGATTACAATAAGTTTTACCGTGATGCCGAGGTCGATCGTTTAGCTATGGGGGCTGCGGGTGTTAAGCGAAACACAGGTCAGCACCCGGGTGGTATCGTTGTTATTCCAAATTATATGGATGTCTATGATTTCACACCTGTTCAATATCCGGCAGATGATGTAACGGCTGCCTGGCAGACGACTCACTTTAACTTCCACGATATTGATGAGAACGTGTTGAAGCTTGATATTCTGGGACATGATGATCCGACTATGATTCGTAAGTTGCAGGATTTATCAGGAATTGATCCAAAAGATATTCGAGCAGATGATCCAGATGTAATGAAACTTTTTTCAGGGACTGATATTTTAGGGGTAACACCTGAACAGATTGGGACACCAACGGGAATGTTGGGAATCCCTGAGTTTGGGACTAACTTTGTTCGTGGTATGGTCGACGAGACGCATCCGACGACCTTTGCGGAACTCTTACAGTTATCTGGTTTGTCCCATGGTACAGACGTTTGGTTGGGTAATGCACAAGATTTGATCAAGGAAGGTATTGCCACTCTGAAAACCGTTATCGGTTGTCGTGACGATATAATGGTATACCTAATGCATGCGGGATTAGATCCTAAGATGGCCTTCACGATCATGGAACGTGTTCGTAAGGGGATGTGGTTGAAGATTTCCGAAGAAGAGCGTAATGGCTATATTCAAGCCATGCGTGAAAATAATGTTCCAGACTGGTATATTGAATCTTGTGGTAAAATCAAATACATGTTCCCTAAAGCCCATGCGGCAGCCTACGTTATGATGGCCCTGCGTGTAGCTTATTTCAAAGTGCACCATCCTATTTATTACTATTGTGCCTATTTCTCAATTCGAGCTAAAGCATTTGAGCTTAAGACGATGTCTGCGGGTCTTGATGCTGTTAAAGCTCGAATGGAAGATATTAAGGAGAAGCGCCAACGAAATGAAGCGACTAATGTTGAAAATGACTTATTTACGACGCTTGAGATTGTCAATGAAATGTTAGAACGTGGCTTTACCTTTGGTCAGTTGGATCTTTATAAGAGTCAGGCAACTGAATTTCTGATTGAAGGAGATACTTTGATTCCACCGTTTATTGCACTTGAAGGTTTGGGTGAGAACGTTGCTAAGCAAGTGGTTGCTGCGCGTGAAGAAGGGGAGTTCCTTTCCAAAACAGAATTGCGTAAACGAGGAGGTCTATCATCAACCCTAGTTGAAAAATTGGATGAAATGGGAATCCTAGGAAATATGCCAGAAGATAATCAATTAAGTCTTTTTGATGATTTCTTTTAATAGCTAAAGAGAATCGTCATCAACTTTGAGAGAATGGAGTCAGTCTCTGTTCTCTTTTTGTTTAGGGGTCTGCATGTGATGCTAAAAAGCCAAAGCTGAGAGGAAACCTTTTTCTTCGTCTTATGGTATACTGATAGAAAATTATAGTTTCGAGGAGTTAATCATGGTTTTACCAAATTTTAAAGAAAATCTTGAGAAATATGCTAAATTACTGGTTGCTAATGGGATTAATGTGCAACCTGGTCACACAGTGGCCTTGAGCATTGATGTAGAACAAGTAGAGCTAGCTCACCTCTTAGTAAAAGAAGCCTATGCTTTAGGAGCAGCTGAGGTAATCGTTCAATGGTCAGATGATATTATTAATCGCGAGCGCTTCTTGCATGCTGATATGGACCGCATCGAAGAGGTTCCTGCCTATAAAAAAGCTGAGATGGAATATTTGTTGGCCAAAAAGGCAAGTCGCTTGGGTGTTCGTTCATCAGATCCAGGTGCCCTTAATGGTGTAGCTCCTGAACGTTTATCTGCCCATGCTAAAGCTACTGGAGTGGCCTTTAAACCTATGCAGGTGGCAACTCAGTCTAATAAGGTTAGTTGGACTGTAGCTGCTGCAGCTGGTAAGGAATGGGCTAAGAAGGTCTTTCCCGATGCTTCGAGTGATGATGAAGCTGTAGATTTACTTTGGGACCAAATTTTCAAGACCTGTCGTGTTTATGAAGAGGATCCTGTACGTGCTTGGAAGGAACATGCTGAACGTTTGGATGCTAAAGCACGCCTACTCAATGAGGCACAATTCTCAGCTTTGCACTACCAAGCACCTGGAACAGATTTGACTCTAGGATTGCCTAAAAACCATGTTTGGGAGTCTGCAGGTGCCATCAATGCACAAGGTGAAGGCTTCCTTCCTAATATGCCAACAGAAGAGGTCTTTACGGCACCTGATTTTCGTCGTGCAGATGGTTATGTCTCAAGTACAAAGCCTCTAAGTTACAATGGTAATATTATCGAGGGAATCAAGGTAACCTTTAAAAACGGTGAAATTGTAGATATCACAGCGGACCAGGGCGATGAGGTGATGAAGAATCTCGTCTTCAACAATAATGGGGCGCGTGCTCTAGGTGAATGTGCTCTGGTACCAGATCCAAGTCCTATTTCACAGTCAGGCATCACCTTCTTTAACACTCTTTTTGATGAGAATGCATCCAACCACCTAGCTATTGGAGCAGCCTATGCTACCAGTGTTGAGGGAGGGGCAGACATGACAGAAGATGAGCTTAAGGAAGCTGGTCTTAATCGTTCTGATGTACACGTAGATTTTATGATTGGTTCAAATCAAATGGATATTGATGGTATCCGCCAAGATGGTAGTCGTGTACCAATCTTCCGAAATGGGGATTGGGTAATCTAAGTATGATGGAGAATTTATCATGATTGGAAGTATGATAGTTGGTTTTCTCATTGGCCTTATTGCCTCTGCTATATCAAATAGGGGTGAACGTATGGGCTGTATTGGTAAGACCTTTGTTGGATGGCTAGGTGCTTTTGTTGGTCAGCTTCTTTTTGGAAATTGGGGACCGATGTTAGCAGATACTGCTATAGTCCCTTCGGTGCTAGGTGCTGTTATCTTATTAGCCCTTTTTTGGAATCGTAATAGTTAGAAATGAAAGAGTTCTGAGGTATTGGTTAGATATCTAAGGACTCTTTTTTCTTATTTTTTCATTTTCATATACCACTTTTAGAAAAACTGTGGTAGAGTAATAAAAACAGCATCTATTTGGAAAGGACTAGAAATGAGTGACTTAGATAAAAACATGGCTGTAAAAAGTATGGTAGTTATGCGTAAAGCTTTTCGTACCATCGATGCCAAGGTTTCTGAGACCTTTAAAGAATTTAATTTGACACCAACTCAATTTGGAGTCATGGACGTGCTAAATGCCAAAGGACGTATGAAGATTGGCGAATTAATTGATCGCATGCTTGCTACCTCCGGTAATATGACTGTCGTCATTAAAAATATGGAGAAAAAAGGCTGGCTGACGCGAGAAGCCTGCCAAACAGATAAGCGTGCTTTCGAGGTTGATTTGACGGATGAGGGCCGTCGTATTATTCAAGCAGCAATCCCCCCACATCAGCGAGCTATTGAGGAGACTTTTTCCGTTCTGACACCTGAAGAGCAGGCACAGTTGGTAGAGCTCCTGAAAAAATTTAAGAATGTCTGAGCATATTTCTTTATATTTCTAATGGAATCCTATATATTACTATGTAGTAATAAAAAACAATTATTAGAAATACAAAGGAAGTGTATTATGAAAAACATTTTATTTATCGTTGGGTCTCTTCGCAAGGGATCATTTAACCACCAATTAGCAGAAGAAGCTGAGAAAATGCTAGCTGGTAAAGCTAATATTTCTTATCTTGACTATAGTCAAGTACCTGTTTTTAATCAGGATTTAGAAAGTCCAGTTCTTCCAGTTTTGGCAGAAGTTCGAGAACAGGTCTTGGCAGCAGACGCAATTTGGATTTTCTCACCGGTTTATAATTTCTCAATTCCTGGGCCAGTGAAAAATTTGCTTGACTGGTTGAGCCGTGCCCTTGACCTATCAGATCCTTCAGGACCATCAGCTCTTCAAGATAAGATTGTAACCGTGTCATCAGTTGCTAATGGTGGTCACAATCAACTTTTTGATGCCTACAAAGACTTGTTACCATTTATCCGTACCCAAGTGGTCGGTGATTTTACAGCGACACGTGTAAATGATACAGCCTGGGCGGATGGGAAATTCCTAGCAACTGAAGAAGTTCTTGAAAGTCTTCAGAATCAAGCGGAAGCTTTGATTGAAGCGATTAAATAAGAATAATGAATACCCGAGGTTTCTAGCTTCGGGTATTTTTATATGCAATAATGAAAAAAGACACCCTAAGGTGTCCTCGTATTATGAAGGCGGTAGACGGATTTGAACCGACGATCAAGCTTTTGCAGAGCCGTGCCTTACCACTTGGCTATACCGCCATAACAGATACCATTCTATCGAAAAAAAAAAGATTCGTCAAGTCTCTTTCATCAAATTGACGGGGTGTTTGTTCAAACTGCCTATTTACAAGAAACATAAAGAGGTTGAAAGACATTCAACCTCTTCATATTAATTGTAACTGTTGAAGATAGATTACTAACACGCAAGTGTTGATTATTGTCTAATCAAGTAATCAAAGGCTCCAATAGCAGCTGTAGCACCAGACCCCATGGAGATAATGATTTGCTTGTAGGCGCTATCTGTACAGTCACCTGCAGCAAAAATACCAGGGATATTTGTTGACCCAAATTTATCAACGATAATTTCTTGGCGCTCATTGAGTTCAATGCCACTATCTTTGAGCCAAGCAGTACTTGGTACAAGACCAATTTGAACAAAGACCCCTTCAAGATCAAGATGTTTTTCTTCGTTTGTATCACGCTCAACGTAACTCAAACCAGTCACATGATCTTGACCAAGAATTTCTTTGGTTGCAACGTTCTTAAGAATGGTTAGATTATCAGTTTTAGCAGCTCGTTCTTGTAAGACTTGATCTGCCTTTAATTCAGGCAAGAACTCTAAGACTGTAACGTGTTTAGTAATACCCGCTAAATCCAAAGCAGCTTCCAAACCTGAGTTACCACCACCGATAACAGCAACATCTTTTCCTTCAAATAGAGGACCATCGCAGTGTGGACAGTAAGTAACCCCTTTATTGCGGAATTCATCTTCACCAGGAACGTTGATATTACGCCATTTGGCTCCTAGTGCTAGGATAGCAGTTTTAGCCTGTAGAACGGCACCGTTAGCTAGTGTGACTTCAATAAGTTCTTTCTTTTCAATGCCAGTAGCTAATTGACTTTTGATGATATCAACATCATAAGATTTCGTATGCTCTTCAACTTGGGCCATTAACTTAGGACCTTCTGTATATAGCGTACCAATCATGTTCTCAATGCCGACTGTCTCGATAACTTGCCCACCAAAAGTTTCTGCTAAAAGCCCAGTTTGAAGCCCTTTACGAGCAGCGTAAATTGCAGCACTGTTTCCAGCAGGACCACCACCAATAACCAAAACATCATAGACACCTTTATCAGCGAAAGCATCAGCATCAAGTGGTCCGTCCAATTTTTCTACAAGTTGTTCAATGGTTGCACGACCAGATGTAAATTCTTCTTGATCTTTGTAAACCGTAGGAACAGACATGATACCTTTGGCCTTGACCTCATCCTGATACATACCACCTTCAATCATGGTGTGAGTGATATTTGGGTTCAAAACAGCCATTATATTAAAGGCTTGAACAACGTCTGGACAATTGTGACAAGTTAATGAAACATAAGTTTCTAAATCGATGGGTTTATCAATCTTCTTGATACGTTCGATAGTGTCATCATCAACTTTAGGTGGACGACCAGAAACTTGCAAGAGAGCTAAAATGAAAGATGTGAATTCGTGTCCCATTGGTAAGCCTGAGAAAATAACACGACTTTTTTGCCCTTTTTGTGCAATACCAAAACTAGGTTGACGTTTTAAATGTGTTGATTCAAGACTAATGCGGTCAGACATAGCGACAATCTCGTCTAGAAATTCTTTTACTTTACGAGAATTATCATCATCCCCTAAATCCGTTTGTAATACAATATCAGATTCTAGTAAATTTAAATACTGCGCTAATTGTGTCTTGATTTCTTTATCTAAGACCATGGATACCCCCTGGTTGTTAAATTTTACCTACAAGATCTAAGCTAGGAGTAAGTGTTTCAGCTCCTTCTTTCCATTTGGCTGGACAAACTTCACCTGGATGTTGACGAATGTATTGAGCAGCACGGACTTTATCAACAAGAGTACTTGCATCGCGTCCAATACCATCAGCGTTAATTTCCATCATTTGGATAACACCATCTGGATCAATAATGAATGTACCACGTTGTGCGAGACCATCTTGTCCAAGAACATCAAAACCTTGTGAGATGTGGTGTGAAGGATCTCCAATCATAGGATAAGTAATAGTTCCAACAACATCTGAGTCATCATGCCAAGCTTTGTGAACAAAGTGAGTATCGGTAGAGACAGAGTAAACCTCTACACCAAGAGATTTAAGAGTTTCATATTGTTCTTGAAGGTCACCGAGTTCAGTTGGGCAGACAAATGAGAAATCTGCAGGGTAGAAGCAGAAAACAGCCCATTTTCCCTTAACATCTTCATCTGTAACAGTAATGAATTCCCCGTTGTGGTAAGCTTGTGCTGAAAATTCAATAATTTCTTTTCCGACTAATGACAAAATAATGTCCTCCTCTATTTTTGATAGCCTAATTATAAACAAAATACTTATCAACCTCAAAGAAAACGATTGCAATTTTAATGCGGGTAATTTTTTTCTAATGATTAGCCTGATTTTAGAGCTTGTCAAATGTCACTTTTTTTGATAGACTACTATAGTTGCGTAAAGTGACAAATACTCATTCTAAGCCGATTGTGGTCTTGTTGCCGCAGGGTGGGACTGCAAGTCTAAAGCTTAGAAGAGGAAAAAACAATTTTTAAGGAGAAATACTCATGGCAGTAATTTCAATGAAACAACTTCTTGAGGCTGGTGTTCACTTCGGTCACCAAACTCGTCGCTGGAATCCTAAGATGGCTAAGTACATCTTCACAGAACGTAACGGAATCCACGTTATCGACTTGCAACAAACTGTAAAAATGGCTGATACAGCTTACGAATTCGTTCGTGAAGCAGCAGCTAACGATGCAGTAATCTTGTTCGTTGGTACTAAAAAACAAGCAGCTGAAGCAGTAGCTGAAGAAGCAACTCGTGCTGGTCAATACTACATCAACCACCGTTGGTTGGGTGGTACTCTTACAAACTGGGATACTATCCAAAAACGTATCGCTCGTTTGAAAGAAATCAAACAAATGGAAGCTGATGGAACTTTCGAAGTTCTTCCTAAGAAAGAAGTTGCACTTCTTAACAAACAACGTGCACGTCTTGAAAAATTCTTGGGTGGTATCGAAGATATGCCTCGCATTCCAGATGTAATCTACATCGTTGACCCACACAAAGAACAAATCGCTGTTAAAGAAGCTAAAAAACTTGGTATCCCAGTTGTAGCGATGGTTGATACAAACGCTGATCCAGATGAGATTGATGTAATCATCCCAGCTAACGATGACGCTATCCGTGCCGTTAAATTGATCACTTCAAAAATGGCTGATGCTATCATCGAAGGTAACCAAGGTGAAGATGCTTCTGCAGATTTCCAAGAAGCAGCTGCAGCTGATTCAATCGAAGAAATCGTTGAAGTTGTCGAAGGTGACAACAACTAATCTTTAAGATTGGTTTGGGCTCAATGCCCACTAAAGATACGACAAACACCTAAGGGGCGGGGCTCAGCCCTGCCCCTTAGTTTGATAAAATAAATTTGGAGAAAAACAAAATGGCAGAAATTACAGCTAAACTTGTTAAAGAATTGCGTGAAAAATCTGGTGCTGGTGTCATGGACGCTAAAAAAGCATTGGTTGAAGTTGAAGGTGATATCGAAAAAGCAATTGAATTGCTTCGCGAAAAAGGTATGGCTAAAGCAGCTAAGAAAGCTGACCGTGTTGCAGCTGAAGGTTTGACTGGTGTTTACGTTAACGGTAACGTTGCAGCAGTTGTTGAAGTTAATGCTGAAACTGACTTCGTTGCGAAGAACGCTCAATTCGTTGAATTGGTAAACGAAACAGCTAAAGTAATTGCTGAGGGTAAACCAGCTAACAACGAAGAAGCACTTGCATTGACTATGCCTTCAGGTGAAACTCTTGAAGCTGCATACGTAACTGCTACAGCTACTATCGGTGAAAAGATTTCATTCCGTCGTTTTGCAGTTGTTGAGAAAACTGATGCACAACACTTCGGAGCTTACCAACACAACGGTGGACGTATCGGTGTTGTTTCAGTTATCGAAGGTGGAGATGATGCTCTTGCAAAACAAATCTCAATGCACATCGCAGCGATGAAACCAACTGTTCTTTCATACACTGAATTGGACGAACAATTTGTTAAAGATGAATTGGCACAACTTAACCACGCTATCGATCAAGATAACGAAAGCCGTGCTATGGTTAACAAACCAGCTCTTCCACACCTTAAATATGGTTCTAAAGCTCAATTGACTGATGCTGTTCTTGCTCAAGCTGAAGAAGATATCAAAGCTGAGTTGGCTGCTGAAGGTAAACCAGAAAAAATCTGGGATAAAATCATCCCAGGTAAAATGGACCGCTTCTTGCTTGACAACACTAAAGTTGACCAAGCTTACACTCTTCTTGCTCAAGTTTACATCATGGACGACAGCAAAACAGTTGAAGCTTACCTTGAATCAGTAAACGCTTCAGTAGTAGAATTCGTTCGCTTTGAAGTTGGTGAAGGTATCGAAAAAGCATCTAACGACTTTGAATCAGAAGTTGCAGCTACAATGGCAGCAGCTCTTAACAACTAATTCTAGTTACTAGATAAAAAGAAAAGAAGTTACGTGAATGAATCGTAGCTTCTTTTTTGTTGCTATTAAAAAACGTCTGAGTATGCCCCAGACGTTGAAAAAGTAATTAATGAGCGAAGGTATTTACACCAAGTAGAAGAGAGAGTGTTCCCATGATGATACCTGCAAGGATAACCCCCAGCATAACGGCAATAACACTACGTTTAAAGTCCCAATCTAGGATAGATGCTGCTAGGGTACCAGTCCAAGCTCCTGTTCCTGGAAGCGGAATTCCCACAAAAAGGAGAAGGGCCCAGAAGACACCCTTATCTCCGGCAGCTTTTTCAAGTTTTTGGCCACCACTGTGACCTTTTTTAAGACACCAGGTAAAGAAGCCACCAATTAGAGGTTTGTCTGCCCCCCATTCGAGAACACGGCGGGCGAAGAAGAAGATAATTGGGACTGGAATCATGTTCCCAATGACACAAAGAATTAGGGCTTGCCACCAAGGGATACCTGAGGCGATAGCAACAGGAACGGCTCCACGGAGCTCAACCAAGGGAATCATAGAGATTAAGAGTGCAATGATGTATTTCATGAGTAACCTTTCATAGAGAAATAAAATAAAGACTAAAAGTCACAAGAGCTTTATCAAGAGTGATAAGACTAGTACTACTGCTAAAGTGCTAAAAAGTACTTGTTGGATTAGGTGGGTCTCAGCCTATTAAAGTGGATAGAAAATTTGAATCAAACACCTTAAGTAACCTAATATTTTAGTCTTATTTATTGTATCTTATATGGTCTCTAATGACAACTTTAAAAAGCTTTTTGAAGGTATAGTTTCCCATGAGCTGACATTTTTGGTATAATAATAGTCAGTTATAGTCAAATTAGACTGGAGGAATTAAGATGGCAAGAAATACATCAGATAGTATAGAAGAATATATTAAAGAATTGCTGGGCCAGTCTGGAATTGCTGAGATTCAACGCTCGAACTTAGCAGATACTTTTCAAGTTGTACCGAGTCAGATTAACTATGTTATTAAGACTCGTTTTACAGAAAGTCGTGGTTATATTGTTGAGAGTAAACGTGGAGGTGGCGGTTATATTCGTATCGTCAAGGTCAGATTCTCCGACAAGCACCACATGATTAATGATTTGCTTCAGAACTTGGCAGATCAGCTCAGCGAGCAGGTATTTACAGACTTGATCCAGTTGCTTTTTGATGAAAAAATCATCACAGAACGTGAGGGAAATTTGATTTTAGCAACTGCTAGTGATGATGTTTTAGGCGAAGATGCGGCTGCTATTCGTTCGCGTATTCTACGCTCGCTATTACTTAGATTGGATAGAAAAGGAAATTAGATGACGACATATTCAAGAAAAATGCAGGCCATTTTCCATCGTGCACAGCTTGAGGCAGAGCGTTTTGGAAGTCCTTTTCTGGAGACTTGGCATGTGCTTCTGGCTATGGTTGAGGTTCCAGGATCTGTAGCCTACCTAACATTTACTGATTTTGAGGACCGTATTCGTGCGGAAGAGCTTGAGACAGCCGCTGTACTAGCGATGGAGAAAAGTCCAAAAGACTTGTCTGAATCAGATATTATCGATTTACGTGCACAGTCACATGCTTTAGAGGTTATGTTGCAAGAGGCAGAGGGAATTGCTAGTGTGACTGGTGCTGTAGAGGTAGGGTCTGAACATGTATTGATGGCCTTTCTCCTTCATAAGGATTTGATGGTTTGTCGTCTCCTTGAAGTTGCTGGTTTTCAATATAAGGATGACAGCGATAAGCCTCGCATTATCGATTTACGACGTTCTTTGGAGCGTTACGCAGGTCTTAGTAAGCAAGACTTGAAGGCCATTCATGACCTTCGTAAGCCTAAAAAATCAAAGGCATCAGGAAATTTTGCTAATATGATGCAGCCTCCCCAATCTTCTACTGGGGAACTGTCAGATTATACCAAAGACTTAACGGCAGTAGCCGAATTAGATGCTCTTGATCCTGTTATTGGACGTGAGAAAGAAATTTCACGCATGATTCAGGTTTTGAGTCGTAAAACGAAGAATAACCCAGTTCTTGTTGGTGAAGCAGGTGTTGGTAAGACGGCACTGGCGCTTGGCTTGGCACAGCGTATTGCTTCAGGCGAAGTACCTTTTGAGCTGGCTGATATGCGTATCTTAGAGCTTGATATGATGAGTGTGGTTGCAGGAACACGTTTCCGTGGCGATTTCGAAGAACGTATGAATCAGATCATTGATGAGATTGAAGCTGATGGAAAAATCATTCTTTTTATTGACGAATTGCATACGATTATTGGTTCTGGTTCAGGTATTGATAGCACCTTAGATGCGGCGAATATTTTGAAACCCGCTCTAGCACGTGGAACTCTTCATATGGTTGGAGCAACTACTCAAGCTGAGTACCAGAAGCATATTGAGAAAGATGCAGCTCTTTCTCGCCGTTTTGCTAAGATTACAATTGAGGAGCCAAGTGTAGTTGAGGCGATTGATATTCTAAAAGGCCTACGTTCGTCTTATGAAGACTATCATCGTGTAACGATTACTGATGAAGCGGTTGAGACAGCGGTCAAGGCGGCACATCGTTATTTGACGAGTAAAAACTTGCCTGACTCTGCCATTGATCTTTTAGATGAAGCGAGTGCAACTGTTCAAGGTCGTATCAAAAAAGAAGCCAAACGTGAGATAACGCCTTTGGATGAAGCGCTTCTATCTGGTGATATGAAGGCTGCTGTTAAACAATATAAAGCTAGCCAAAAAGCAAAATTACCAGAACCTGCCTTGGTAGATGCAGATCAGATTATGCAAACCCTTAGTCGTCTATCAGGTATTCCTGTTGAGAAGATGACTCAGGCAGATAGCAAGCGTTACTTGAATCTGGAAGCAGAGCTTCATAAACGTGTTATTGGTCAAGACGAAGCAGTTTCAGCGATTAGTCGTGCTATTCGTCGTAACCAGTCAGGTATTCGTACTGGAAAACGTCCGATTGGTTCCTTCATGTTCCTTGGGCCTACTGGTGTTGGTAAGACAGAATTGGCCAAGGCATTGGCGGAAGTTCTCTTTGATGATGAGTCAGCTTTGCTTCGCTTTGACATGTCAGAATACATGGAAAAATTTGCGGCTAGCCGACTTAACGGTGCTCCTCCAGGTTATGTTGGATATGATGAGGGCGGTGAGTTAACAGAAAAAGTTCGTAATAAGCCTTACTCAGTTCTTCTCTTTGACGAGGTGGAAAAGGCTCACCCAGATATTTTCAATATTCTCTTACAGGTTTTGGATGACGGTGTCTTGACGGATAGCCGAGGTCGTAAAGTTGACTTCTCAAATACCATTATCATTATGACTTCGAACTTGGGAGCGACTGCTCTTCGTGATGATAAGACCGTTGGTTTTGGAGTCCAAGACATTTCTCATAATCACCAAGCAATGCAGTCACGTATCATGGAAGAACTTAAGAAGGCCTACCGTCCAGAGTTTATCAACCGTATTGATGAGAAGGTTGTCTTCCATAGTCTAGAGGAAGAGCAACTTCGTGAGATTGTCAAGATTATGGTAAAACCGTTGGTATCAGCTTTGGCTGAAAAAGGGATTGACTTGAAATTCCAACCAGCTGCCCTCAAACATTTAGCTAAAGATGGCTATGATGTTGAGATGGGTGCTCGTCCATTACGTCGCACGATTCAAACTCAAGTGGAGGACAAGTTATCTGAGCTCTTACTAGGTGGTCAAGTAGTTAGTGGACAAACTCTTAAAATCGGCTGCTCGAAAGATAAATTAACCTTTACAGTAGTGTAAAAATCAAACAAAAAGACAGATTACAGGTGTAGTTTGTCTTTTTTTGTGTCAATAGGAGTCAAGGTAGAGTCAATCTTTCTGTAAAGATGGGGTAAAAGAAAAAGCCGAGCAAAGCTCGACTGTAATAATTAGAGTTTTTCGTTGACAAAGTTGACAAAGTGATTCCACCAGACCTTGAGGAAGAAGCTTTTCTTAACTTCTTTACCAGCAACCAGTTCCATGCTAGGCATACCTTGGTTAGGCAAGTAACCTTCTCCTACAAGTGATTTATCTTCAAAGGTAGCAGTTCCAACCTTGTCACTTGAGTTGACAGGGGCTTGGACTTGATTTGTAGTAACTTTAATATGTTTACTATTGTTAGCATCTATTTTTTGGATGATATTAAAGTCAGACTTAGCAACAGCAGTGACTTGCTTAGATTTCCCATCAAGGACAGGGGCTTGGCTTTTACCGATGGCTTGTCCTTTTTTGGCAATGGTCTTGCTTTCCCAATGATAGACCACGTAATTAAGTAGGTCATTGGTTGCAGTGAAACGGGCGTAGTCATCAGTATCGGTATTATCAGCATTCAAAATGACTGTGATAATGCTCATGCCGCTTTCATTTGAGTGGGCCACGAAGGAAGCACCGGCTAAATCAGTGGTCCCTGTTTTTAGGCCATCCACTCCTTTACGGTAACTAGGTTGTCCCTTAAGCATATAGTTGAAGGTTTTAAGTTTGTTAACACCATCAAAATCAGCCTCAGTTTTTTTAGTAATATCGAGGATTTCAGGATATTCTTTCACCACGTGTTGTGCAATGATAGCAACATCTTTAGCACTCATGGTATTTTCTTCGTCTGATTTAGAGCCTGGATAGATATTGTCACCTAAGTAAGAATTATTGAGACCAGAGGCATTGACAATCTTGGCATCAGTGATACCCCAATCTTTAAGTTGGGCTTTCATCATGTCGACAAACTTACTTTCGGTTCCTCCGATTTCCTCGGCTAGAGCAATAGATGCACTGTTGGCACTGGAAATAAGAGTTGCGTCAAGAAGTTGTTTGACAGTGTATTTGCGGGCATCTAGTGGAATATTAGATACTCCGGCACTGACAGTTAGTTCAAAGGGGTAGTCAGAAATGTCAACTTTGCTGTTCCATTTTAGGTCTCCCTGATCTACCGCTTTATAAACCATATAGGCTGTTAGGAGCTTGGTAATAGAGCCAACCCCTGTAGAGGTGGTTGCATCTTTTTCGTATAAAATCTTGCCAGTATTAGCTTCGACAGCGATGGCATGTTTGGCTGAGGCATCATATCCTTTTTTCTTATCTGTTGCAAAAGCAGGGGCTACGCTTCCCAGACAGAGTAAGAAGGTCATCATAAGCGTAATCAGTTTTTTCATGGTTTGTTCCTTCATGTGTTTTGGATATTTATTATACCACATTTTGAGAGGAACATAAGGTGTAGAGAAGGGGCATTTACTAACAGGACTAATTTTGAAGGCAAGATAAAACTACCTTTTGATATCTAAAAGGTAGTTTTGTGTTTACTTATTTCCTGTAAAGAAATTAACGATATGGTTCCACCAAACTTTTAAGAAGAAACTTTTCTTGATAGATTGGTTGGCTGTTACCGAAATTTGAGGCGGATCAGAGATGTAACCTGTTCCTACGAGATTCTTATCATCAAAGGTTGCTGTTCCAATAGTGTCACCTTTTTTGATAGGTGCTGTTATGGTTTTTGCTTTGATTATAACAGCATCATTTTTGCTGTTTATTTTTTGAATGACTGTAAGGTCTGACTCGAGCTTAGCAGAGATGGTTTGACGGTCTCCATCGGCTACCTTAATATCATTTTTCTTGACGATTTGTCCTTTGGTGTTGAGGGTTTTGATTTCCCAGTTTTGAGTCACATAATCTAGCAACTCATTTGTGGCTGTGAATCGAGCAGCTTCATCCTCTCCGCCATTGTCCGCATTCATAACAACTGTAATCAAACTCATGCCATTTTCATTGGAGTGGGCTACAAAGGATGCCCCTGCAAGTTCGGTTGTTCCAGTCTTGAGTCCATCAACGCCTTCACGGTAGTTGTCTTGCCTCTCCAACATGTAGTTGTGTGTCGTTAATTTGTTGTCACCTTCGAAGTCAGTTTCGGTTTGCTTGGTGATTTCAAGTACCTGAGGATAGTCTTTGATGAGGTGGTCTGCAATAATGGCAACATCTAGAGCGCTCATAGTATTTTCGTCATCTGCTTTAGAGCCAGGATAGCGGTTATCCCCAAGGTATTTATTGTTTAGGCCAGAAGCGTTAAATAATTTAGCATCTGTAATGCCCCATTCTTTAAGTTGGGCTGTCATAGTGTCAACAAAGGCACTCTCTGATCCTGAGATTTTTTCAGCTAGAGCAATAGCAGCACTGTTAGCGCTGGAAATGAGGGTGGCATCTAGGAGTTGTTTAACAGTGTATTTTCGGGAATCCAGTGGGACATTTGAAACTTCTGAATCAACGGTTAAGTTGAAAGGATAGTCTGAAATATCTACTTCAGTGTCCCAGGTAATTTTTCCTTGGTCAACTGCTTTATAGACCATGTAGGCTGTTAGGATTTTAGTCATTGAAGCCACACCATCAGGGGTAGTGGCGTCCTTTTCATAGAGGACTTTTCCTGTAGTTGTTTCGATAGCAATCGCATGTTTAGCGGAAACATTGAAGTCATCTGTCTGTTCTTGTGCTAGAGCAGGTGTTACTAGGCCTAGTAAGATTAAGGCAATCATAATGATGTGTTGTAATTTTTTCATAGTCATTCCTTTGTCTCTCATAAGTGTTTATTATATCACAAAACGACTTAAATATCTGAGAGAAAGGGAATCTTAGCTGCTAACTTATGCCGGAGCTCTGCCATTTTTGACTATATTATGGTAAAATGAAAGTTATATCAAATGAATGACATAAAGTTGACCGGTTCGTTTTTATAAGGGCTGGTCATGGATAAAAAGAGGGATCAAACATGGCTAAACAAACTTTTGAGATGACCTTTGCAGGACGCCCGCTTGTCGTTGAAGTTGGGCAGGTAGCCAAGCAGGCTAATGGTGCTGTCGTCGTGCGTTATGGAGATACAACGGTATTATCAACAGCTGTTATGTCTAAAAAGATGGCAACTGCAGATTTCTTTCCTTTACAGGTTAATTATGAGGAAAAAATGTATGCAGCTGGTAAGTTCCCGGGTGGCTTTAATAAGCGTGAGGGTCGTCCTTCAACAGATGCCACTTTGACTGCTCGCCTTATTGACCGTCCTATTCGTCCTATGTTTGCGGAGGGCTTTCGTAACGAAGTTCAAGTCATTAACACCGTCCTCTCTTATGATGAGAATGCTAGTGCTCCGATGGCGGCTATGTTTGGCAGCTCTTTAGCTCTTTCTATTTCTGATATTCCTTTCAATGGTCCGATTGCTGGGGTTCAAGTGGCCTATGCTGCAGAAGATTTCATCATCAACCCAAGTGCAGCGGATAAGGAAGTTTCACTTTTAGATTTGACAGTGGCAGGTACCAAGGAAGCTATCAATATGGTAGAGTCGGGTGCTCAGGAATTGTCTGAGGATATTATGTTGCAAGCACTCTTGAAGGGACATGAGGCTATTCAAGAGTTGGTTGATTTCCAAAATTATATCGTTGCAGCTGTTGGCAAGGAAAAGGCTGAGGTTGAACTTCTACAAGTTGATGCTGATTTGAAAGTCGAAATCGAAACGGCTTATTATGATCAGTTAGCTAAGGCTGTTCAGGTGGAAGAAAAACTGGCGCGTGAAGCAGCAACCCAGGCTGTAAAAGAAGAGGTCCTCGCTTCTTATCAAGAACGCTTTGCGGAAGATGAGGATAAGGAAACTATTCTGCGTGATGTAGCAGAAATCCTTGAGCAGATGGAACATGCTGAAGTGCGCCGTCTCATTACCGAGGATAAGGTTCGTCCAGATGGTCGTCGTGTGGATGAAATCCGTCCTTTGGACGCAGAGATTGACTTTCTTCCTAAGGTTCATGGTTCAGGTCTCTTTACACGTGGTCAAACTCAAGCCTTGTCAGTTTTGACTTTGGCACCTATGAGTGATACACAACTTGTTGATGGTTTGGATCCAGAGTATAAGAAACGTTTCCTTCACCACTATAATTTTCCTCAGTATTCAGTGGGTGAGACAGGGCGTTATGGTGCACCAGGTCGACGTGAAATTGGTCACGGAGCCTTGGGTGAACGTGCCCTTGCTCAGGTTCTCCCAAGTGTTGAAGAGTTCCCTTATGCGATCCGTTTGGTAGCCGAAGTCTTGGAGTCAAATGGTTCTTCATCACAAGCTTCTATTTGTGCAGGAACCTTGGCGCTTATGGCTGGTGGTGTACCGATTAAGGCACCTGTTGCAGGTATTGCCATGGGACTTATCTCAGATGGTACTAACTACACTGTTCTGACTGATATTCAAGGTTTAGAAGACCATTTTGGAGATATGGACTTTAAAGTAGCTGGTACACGTCAAGGAATTACAGCTCTTCAGATGGATATTAAGATTTCGGGTATTACACCGGCCATTCTCGAAGAGGCTTTGGTTCAGGCAAAGGTAGCTCGTTTTGAAATTCTTGATGTTATTGAGTCAGCAATCGCTGAGCCACGTCCAGAATTGGCACCAACAGCACCTAAGATTGACAGTATTCAGATTCCTGTTGACAAGATCAAGGTTGTCATCGGTAAAGGTGGCGAAACTATTGACAAGATTATCGCTGAGACTGGTGTCACTATTGATATTGATGAAGAAGGTCTTGTTCAGATTTTCTCTAGTGATCAGGATGCCATTAACCGTGCTAAAACTATCATCTCTGATCTTGTACGTGAAGCTAAGGTTGGAGAAGTTTACACTGTACCCGTTGTGCGTATTGAAAAGTTCGGTGCCTTCGTCCACCTTTTCAATAAGACAGATGCTCTCATCCACATCTCAGAACTAGCTTGGGAACGTACTGAGCATGTCGAAGATGTGGTTAAAGTTGGGGGTACGGTAACTGTTAAGATTATCAAAATCGATGAAAAAGGACGTATCGATGCCTCAATCAAGGCCTTGCTTCCTAAGCCTGAAAAACTTGAGGAAGGGGAAAATGGAGGAGAGCAGCGACATCGCCGTCGTTCTCGTCATAAACCACGCCACCATAATGAAAGTGGTGAAACACCGAAAAATCCTGATAAATCAGAAACGAAAGAACAGACAGAAGAATGACAGAAAATCAAGAATTGCAAGCTTTTGATGAAACTCTAAAAGAATTTTTAAAGGAACCAGACCACTTTTTGACTAGTCTGGCTTTGGTTAATCACCTACAACGTACTCCCGTCTTGGCTGCCCAAGACCTCTACGCAGTTGAAGTGGAAGGAAAGAAGGTTGTTCCTGTCTTCACCAATGAACAGGACCTACAATCTTTCAAAGCTACTCAAGAGAGTGCTCGAGAACAAACTTGGGTAGAACGTTCGAGCTTAGATGTTTTAACACAACTTGTTCAGGCAGAGCTTTTTGGTCTTGCTTTCAATTTAAAAGAGGATGGTGATTTCTCAAATACCACTCTGTTTGCAAGCAGTGAACTTATCCAGTTTATCAACTATTTCACTCAGACCCTTAATAATCTTTTGGGTGAGGAAAATCAAAAGGCAGCTCCTAAAGATAAGATTTATCTTGTTCCAGCCTTCATTCACAAACGCGAGGAAGATGGCCAGGATGGCCGTTTCTTTGCGACCATGTCGAATGCAGAGGGACAAAGTTATGTGCCTGTGTTTACGAACTTAACGAGCTTTGCAAAATGGTACGGTAACGAAACTTTTGGCCTACCTTTCCGTAAGGCTAAAGGGACGATTTTACAATGGCCACTGTCAGAAATTTACCAGCCTTCAACAGGTGAAAATGAGTTGGATAAGGTTCAAGGTATTGTCATCAATCCGTTTGATGAGCAGCCTGAGTTAGTCGACTGGTCTTATTTTGAAGGGGATAGCGAGTAGACCTAGTGTTGGTAGCTTTCCACTTTAAATAATAATAGGGCCACAGCAAACAATAATAACAATAATGATGTAAGGAGTGACCTAAATGGGTTGGTGGAAAGAAAGTATTGATATAGTAAAGAAAAATGACCCAGCAGCTCGGACGAGTCTGGAGGTTCTTTTAACCTACCCTGGATTAAAAGCCTTGGCTGCTCATCGTATCTCACATTTTCTCTGGCGCCACCATTGTCGACTCTTAGCGCGTATGCATAGTCAGTTTTGGCGCTTTTGGACTCAAATTGAGATTCACCCAGGGGCTCAGATTGCTGAAGGTGTCTTCATTGACCATGGCTCTGGCCTTGTTATTGGTGAGACAGCTGTTGTGGAGAAGGGTGCTATGCTTTACCACGGTGTCACTTTAGGTGGTACTGGTAAAGATGTGGGAAAACGTCACCCAACTGTTCGTGAGGGTGCCTTGGTTTCAGCTCATGCTCAGGTCATAGGCCCTATTGAGATTGGAAAGAATGCTAAGGTCGGTGCGGCAGCTGTGGTTGTTGCGGATGTCCCAGAAGATGTTACAGTCGTTGGTGTTCCTGCTAAGGTTGTGCGTGTTCATGGTCAAAAGGATGAAGAAGTTATCCACGATATTGAAGAAGGTCGTGAATACTATAGCGAAAAGCTAGAAGACCTTCTAAAAGCAGCTAGCTTTCATTCATCACGTCTATAAGGAAAGGAAACGATGAAACTCTTTAGTTCAAAGGTGACTCGATTGACGGTCGTGGGCCCTCTTGCCCTTGTTTACATTGCTTTACATAGAGCAGACTATAGCATGGCAGCCTTGTGGTTTTGCATTGCTCTTTTATGGGGTGGTCTTGTTTTTAAGCAACGTCACAAGTAATACTTGAGTTATGAAAAATTTATTCAAAAACAATCCTTTTTTGGTCTTCTATATAGTTGGGAGTTTCCTTTCAGCTATGTCTCTCTTGGCTCAAGGTCAGCTAGTTGCGGCTATATGGATTATCATTCTTGTGATACTCTTGTGTTTATACCTAAACCATATCAAGGATAAAAAATAGTTTCCAGTTAATTGAAAGGAATCTCTAGTGATTAAAATTTATGATACGATGACGCGTTCGCTCCGTGATTTTGTACCTTTGACAGAAAATGTTGTCAATATGTATGTCTGCGGACCAACAGTTTACAATTACATTCATATCGGAAATGCCCGTTCAGCAGTAGCTTTTGATACTATTCGTCGTTATTTTGAGTATTGTGGCTACACAGTCAACTATATTTCCAACTTTACGGATGTAGATGATAAGATCATCAAGGCAGCCAATGAAGCTGGTATTTCAACTAAGGAATTGTCGGACAAGTTTATCGCGGCCTTTATGGAAGATACCGGACAACTTGGCATCAAACCAGCGACACAAAATCCACGTGTTATTAACTACATGGATGAAATCATTGCATTCGTGTCAACCTTGGTTGACAAAGGATTTGCCTATGTCTCTGAAGGTGATGTTTACTTCCGAGTAGCTAAGTCAAACAACTATGCTAAATTGGCTAACAAGACCTTGGAAGATCTTGAAATTGGTGCAAGCGGACGTACGGATGCTGAAACAGAACGTAAGGAAAATCCTCTAGATTTTGCCCTTTGGAAAGCTGCCAAAGAGAGAGAAGTTTCTTGGGACAGCCCGTGGGGACCTGGTCGTCCTGGTTGGCACATCGAATGTTCAGTTATGGCGACTGAAATCCTTGGAGATACCATCGACATCCATGGTGGAGGGGCAGACCTTGAGTTTCCACACCATACCAATGAAATTGCTCAATCAGAAGCCAAAACTGGCAAGACCTTCGCCAACTACTGGATGCACAACGGTTTTGTCAATGTGGACAATGAGAAAATGTCAAAATCCTTAGGTAACTTTGTAACGGTTCATGATATGCTTAAGACAGTCGATGGTCAAGTGCTTCGCTTCTTCCTAGCAACACAACAGTATCGTAAACCAATTAACTTTACAGAAAAAGCTATCCATGATGCTGAAGTCAATCTTAAGTATTTGAAAAATACCCACAGTCTTCCGTTGACAGAACAGGTGAATCAAGCTGAGTTGCAAACTTATCTTGATGCCTTCCAAGAAGCTATGGATGATGACTTTAATACAGCAAATGGTGTGACTGTTCTGTTTGACATGGCCAAATGGATTAATTCAGGCAATTATGACCAAACCGTTAAGGATGCTTTTGAAAAAATGCTCCAAGTCTTCGGTATTGTTTTCGAAGAAGAAGTCCTTGATGAAGATATCGAAAAACTCATTGAAGAGCGTCAAGCGGCGCGTGCCAACAAGGACTTTGCGACAGCAGACCGCATTCGTGATGAGTTAGCTGCTCAAGGTATCAAACTTCTTGATACCAAGGAGGGCGTGAGGTGGACACGTGACTAAACATCTTGATGTCAACCTTATTAATGGTATTGCTCTCGCTTTTGAGGGAGATGCTGTTTATTCCTTGTACATTCGCCGTCACCTGATTTTTCAAGGTCAGACCAAGCCAAACCAACTGCACCGTCTAGCTACACGCTATGTTTCAGCTAAGGCCCAGGCTAGTCTCATTGAAAAAATGCTGGAGCAAGAGCTTTTGACTGAAAAAGAGCTAGACATCTATAAACGAGGTCGTAATGCGAATAGCCATACCAAGGCTAAAAATACAGATGTTATTACCTATAAAATGTCAACAGGCTTCGAAGCAGTCATGGGCTATCTTCATATGACCGAGGATATCGCTCGCTTAGAGGAACTGATTGCTTGGTGTATTGACGAAGTTGAAAAAGAAATCTAAAAATTCTGCCGAGAGCAGGATTTTTTGTTATCTAAAGGCTATAAAAATTGTAACAGTTAGCCAGAGTTTCAAAATTTAGATTATTTGAGAATCAAAGTAATTCAGCGTCTTGACAATGAAAAATAAGATGAAACTAATATTTAGCACCTTGAAAATGAGAAAGTTAAGGGATGTCTGACACGTGTAAAACCCCGATATAATAGCGTTTTTTAATAAAACTAATTTGACAGAAAGTAAAAAAAAAGTCTATAATATTAGTAAATGAGGCCATCTAAAAAATGAGGAGGTGAATGGAAATAGCTAAGAAAAAAGTTTTCTATACAACTTTTGCTGCTTTGATTTTATCTAGCTTTACGCTTCAAACAGGTAAAGCAGATGAAGTTCAGGTAAAACCTGATGAAGCTAAAATAGATTATGTTAATAGTGAGGCACCGGCTCCAGTTGCTCCTCAGGCTGATTTTTCTTCAGTAGGAGCTAAGGCAGAGTCAGCGAGTCAAGTAAGTTCAGTAGTGACCTCAACGTCACTGATGGTTGTCTCTTCAAGTGAGACAGATGAGGGGCTTCTTGAGGTACATTCTCAAGTTGATATCGTGGAGACTAGCGTTTCTACGACGACACCTCATTCAGAAGAGGCTCGTGCCCAGGCTTTTGGTGAGGATCGATCAGTAGCGGCATCTGAACGAGGAGATGCAAACCCAACATCTGATTCTGAACAAGCAAAACCAAATATTGTGCTTACTTATGATAAGTCTCATGAGGCTACAGCGACTGCAGAGTCTCAAGCTGTGACTTCAATGTATAAGAGTGAAAGCACCCTATATACATCTGAACTTGTTGGAAATACACATGCAGTTATTGAAAAATCAGAGTATTCTTCACTGGATTCTCATACGACATCTGTAAGTGCGACTCCTACTAGCCAAGCTATTGCAACTTCTGAAGTCGCTTCTGAGTCTGCAAGCACTGCAAGCTCTCTTGCATCTACGGCTCCAGAAACGAGTCAGTTAAATAATAATTCAGAAGATAGCTTAACTGTCCTTACGGTTGGCTGGAAAGATTCATCATCAACTTCTGAGGTCTTTAAAACTTCTGAAGTGGTTTCTATGTTGCAAAGTGAGAGTTTGACCTATTCGTCAGAGGTAACCTTTACGGATGGACTTACTTCAGAAATCTTAGCAACTCCAATCACTTCTGAAGTTTATACCGTTGTTCCAAAACGAGACAGTACTGGAGCGCTTCTTGAAGATCAACCTGCTGTTACAGGGAATACAGACATTCTTTATTTAGCACGTGGTGAAATCTTTAACGTCAACTTTGATGTTAACAAGATGGAAGGTAAGAAGATTAAGGGCCTTAATCTAGTCCTTGATGGCAAACAAATTCATCACAGTTACTTTGTTGAAGGAACTCTGGATGAGGTCAATGCTGGTTTGAGTGCCTACCATTTGGCAGAGCAAACAACTGGTATTCATAAAATGACCTTTGAGTTGATTGATACGAATAACAATATTCATTACCTGACACAAACCTTCAGTGTCTTCAATGAAGGTGAGCGTCCAGTGACACCTGATAGTTACCGTAGGAATCAGTATTCATCAACAACGACTGTACCGGTTACTTATAATACCAGTGCAAATAGCTACACTGAAACAGCCAATCATATACAAGCTACGGCTGTTAATGAGTTGGCTGAGACAACTAGAGCGCTAACACAGCAATTGGCAGAACAAATTGCTGAGGTTTTGAGTGGTTGGTCTTCAGCAATTTCTGGAAATAGTTCAACAAGCACAGGTTCAATTGATATCTTCCAAGCAGCAGGTAAAACCATTACTCAAGCTGCGAGAAAGATTGCAGAATCAATCTCAGATCCAGATACAATTGGTAAGCAAGCTTTGGCTGCTGCAACTGTTGTTCTCGTTCTTCTAGTGCTTTACCTAGCAGCAATTACATTTATTTAACATGCTTTGCCCTCGTAAGAGGGCTTTTTTTATGATAGAATTAGCTTATGAAAACAACTAAAGAATCAAGTCTAGACATTGTTTATGGTGTGCATGCCGTAACAGAGAGTCTGGAAGCAAATACTGGTAATAAACTCTATATTCAAGATGATCTTCGAGGGAAAAATGTTGATGCCATTAAGGCTTTGGCAGCTGAAAAGAAGGTTTCCATCTCTTGGACACCTAAGAAAACCCTGTCTGATATGACAGGTGGAGCTGTGCATCAAGGTTTTGTTCTTCGTGTGTCAGAGTTCGCTTATTCTGAACTCTCAGTTATTATGGATAAGGCTGAACAAGAGGAGAATCCTCTAGTCCTCATTTTAGATGGACTCAACGATCCTCATAACTTTGGTTCTATCCTACGTACAGCTGATGCTACTCAGGTGACAGGAGTTATTATTCCTAAGCATCGTGCTGTGGGGGTAACACCTGTCGTTGCCAAGACATCAACAGGGGCAGTGGAACATATTCCCATTGCTCGAGTGACCAATCTTAGCCAAACTCTTGATAAACTTAAAGAAGCGGGCTTCTGGGTATTTGGGACAGATATGGATGGCACACCATCTCATAAATGGAACACAGCTGGGAAGGTTGCCCTTATCATTGGTAATGAAGGCAAGGGAATCTCTGCTAACATCAAGAAGCAAGTGGATGAGATGATTACTATTCCTATGAGTGGTCATGTGCAGAGCCTTAATGCCAGTGTGGCAGCTGCAGTTCTCATGTATGAAGTTTATCGAAACCGATTGTAACTATGAAAAAAAGAATACTTCTAGTTGATGGTTATAATATGATTGCCTTTTGGCAAGAAACCCGTCAACTTTTTAAGACCAATCAGCTTGATCAAGCTCGTGAAACCTTGCTTCGTAAGCTTAATCATTATGCTAACTTTGAACATATTGATATTATCTGTGTATTTGATGCTCAGTTTGTTCCAGGGAGCCGTCAGCGTTATGATCAGTATCGTATCAGTGTTATTTTTACTGAGGAAGATGAGACAGCAGATAGCTATATTGAGCGCGCAGCAGCTGAGATGAATACTGTTCAAAATCTAGTTGAAGTAGCAACTAGTGACTTAAATGAACAGTGGGCTATCTTTTCACAAGGAGCTTTACGTGTTTCGGCGCGTGAGTTGGAAGAGCGTGTCAATACCGTTAAGTCTGATCTAGACAAGATGTCGGCACATATTGACTTAAAGACACCAAAACTACGTCCATGGGACGATGCACAATTAGGGAAATTACAGGACCTTTTAAATGAAATAGAATAGAGGGATTTATGACATTTAACATTTTGACAGATTCCACAGCAGATCTAGATGAAAAATGGGCTCAGGAGAATAAGGTAGAGCTCGTTGGTTTGACCATCACGCTTGATGATATCGCCTATGAGACCGTTGGTCCTAACCGTTTAATGAGTGACCGTCTCTTAGAACGTATGCAAGAAGGCAGTCAGCCTACCACAAGCCAGGTGAATGTTGGTCAATTTGAAGAGGTTTTTCGTCGTCATGCTAAAAATGGTGATGCTCTTCTCTATATTGCCTTCTCATCAGTGCTTTCAGGTACTTATCAAAGTGCTGTTATAGCGCGTGACATGATTTTGGATGAATACCCAGAAGCTGTCATTGAGATTGTAGATACCCTGGCGGCAGCAGGTGGGGAAGGTTATCTCTCTATCTTGGCGGCAGAAGCTCGTGACCAAGGTAAGAGCTTATCTGAAACAAAAGCCATGATTGAGGACATTCTGCCACGTTTACGGACCTATTTCTTAGTTGATGATCTCTACCATCTCATGCGTGGGGGTCGCCTTTCTAAAAGCTCAGCTATTATTGGTAGTTTGATTAATATCAAACCCCTTCTTTGGTTGGACGCTTCAGGCAAGTTGGTTCCTCTGGCCAAAATCCGTGGACGTAAAAAAGCCATTAAAGAAATGGTCCTACAAGCTACCCAGGATATTGGACATAGCACAGCAATTGTCGCTTATGCCAATGATATTGAAGCGGCGGAGAATCTAAAAGAACAATTGTTAGCAGTTGACGGCATTGAGCAAGTTCTCATTATGCCACTTGGGCCAGTTATTTCTACCCACGTCGGACCAGATACCTTGGCCGTCTTCACGATTGGTAAAGAAGCTAGATAGAAAAAGTGTCAGATAGGCTTTCCTATCTGATTTTTTTGTTTTCTGAAATGATAGATTAATAGAATATAAAAAGATAATCTATACAAAATGAATGATATATTTGACATAGTGTAAAATAATGCTATAATTAATCTAGAAAATGGAGGAAACAAAATGAAAAAGTCACAGAAAAAAGTAGCTAGCACGATGGATGAGCGTGCTTCAGTTGATCAGCGGAGAATCTTCTGCTAGAGGTTATTGGATAGCCATGCTTGGTATATTTGTAACGATTATGGTTGCTAGTAAGACCCACTCCATCGAATTAGTGCAGTCACTATTAATCATCACTTTCTTTGGTTCTATGTGCCTAGTATTAGTTCACAGCGTATCACGTAATGGGCATCCATGGTTGCTAGACAAAAAACTTGAGAAGAAGATGCTCATATTATCCTGGGTAATGTGTCTTTTGGGAATTTTTATATCGCTAATGGGCCTTTTAAGTCTATTTCAGTCGTTTAAGATAGGGAAGAATCTTATGAGTAGTGTAGCATTTTTGACATTGGGTTTGACTCTTATTTGTGACTGCTGGGTTATCATTAACAGAATCAAGAAGAACCGTTTGGAAGAACTAGAAAACGAAGAATAGGATTTTTGAATGAAAAATTTAAAAATGAAGTCAGCTCGTGTAGCAAAGGATCTCACTCAACAAGGTTTGGCAGATGCTATAGGAGTTTCTCGTCAGACCATCTCAGCTATTGAAAAAGGTGATTATAACCCTACTATAAATCTGTGTATTGCTATCTGCAAAACTCTGGACAAAACTTTAGACCAGCTTTTTTGGGAATCTGAGGATTAGTTTGTACTCTTTAGATGTTATTTAGGCATGAATTCTAGTCTTACACCTTATAAAATGATAGACTAAAAAAATACAAAAAATAAAAGAAAAACATCTCCAAATGACTTGCCTTGGATGTGTTTTTTTGATATTATGTTAAACGGTATTGTTTACCCCATTTGAAAGGCCCCGGAACCTTCCAAATACTTTTCGATGGGAAGGAACACCCATCACTCGTAAACAAAAATCGAACTATATATAGGAGAAATCATGAACAAAACAACATTTATGGCTAAACCAGGCCAAGTTGAACGTAAATGGTATGTCGTTGACGCAACTGATGTGCCACTTGGACGTCTTTCTGCAGTAGTTGCTAGCGTACTTCGCGGAAAAAACAAACCAACTTTCACACCACACACTGATACAGGTGACTTCGTAATCGTTATCAATGCTGAAAAAGTTAAATTGACTGGTAAAAAAGCAACTGATAAGATCTACTACACTCACTCAATGTACCCAGGTGGATTGAAACAAATCTCAGCAGGTGAACTTCGTTCTAAAAATGCTGTTCGTTTGATCGAAAAATCAGTTAAAGGTATGCTTCCACACAACACTCTTGGACGCGCACAAGGTATGAAATTGAAAGTCTTCGTTGGCGGTGAGCACACTCACGCTGCACAACAACCAGAAGTACTTGATATCTCAGGACTTATCTAATTCTAAGAGGAAAGGAGCACTAATATAATGGCACAAGCACAATATACAGGTACAGGACGCCGTAAAAACGCCGTTGCACGCGTACGTTTGGTTCCAGGTACTGGTAAAATCACTGTTAACAAAAAAGATGTAGAAGAATACATCCCACACGCAGACCTTCGTCTCGTTATCAACCAACCTTTTGCAGTTACTTCAACTGAAGGTTCATACGACGTACACGTTAACGTTGTAGGTGGTGGATACGCTGGTCAATCAGGTGCGATCCGTCACGGTATCGCTCGTGCACTTCTTCAAGTAGATCCAGACTTCCGCGATTCATTGAAACGCGCTGGACTTCTTACTCGTGATGCACGTATGGTTGAACGTAAGAAACCAGGTCTTAAGAAAGCTCGTAAAGCTAGCCAGTTCTCAAAACGTTAAGAAACGGCTACAATACAGCATTTATCAACACTTCATGTTTCACACCATGGGGTGTTTTTTGATGTTTTTTTGGCAAAATTCACACCACTTTTCACACCAAATTCACACCATTACTTTTTAAGGTTACGGTAGGCAATTTCACCAACAGCCATTGGTATGACATTTGAAGTGTTGACATAGGTCTTAGTTGTGAGAGTATCGCTATGCGTTAGAGCTTCTGAAATGTCCTCTAGTGATGTGCCAAATTGTTTGGCAAGAGTTGCACCCGTATGACGTAATTTATGAGGTGTGGCGTGTGTTAGTTCCTTATGACGGCGTTCGACTGACTTCATCTTATTATTAAGATAATCAGCGTGTAAGGGACTATTAACATTCCCTTTTGTATCAATATAAGTAAAAACATACTGTTCATCAGATTGGATAATATTGAATTTTGCCAATTCCAATTTTTGTTGTTTTTTCCAAGCACAGAGTAAATCAGTTAGTTCAATAGGAATATGGAAAGTTGTCCTTTTATTTCCCTTAGTTGATTTTGGATTTTTATACTTGTCCAAGGCTTTCACTAACTGAATTTCTTGTTTCTTTAGGTTAATGTGTTTCCATTGCAAAGCGTAACTTTCGGATTTCCTATCTCCTAAGAAAAAAGTTGTATAGAATAACACATAATCTTTGAATAGTAGCTTGTCGTTTTCTAAATCTTCTTCAAAAGCGGTGAACCATGCTTGAAGTTCTGATTGTGACAGATATAAATCTTCATCATTTTTACTCTCTTGTAGTTTTATTTTTTTAGTTGCCTTAATACGGCTAATTGTTTTAGAGAGACGATTAGTTTCGATATATTCCAATTCCTCAGCCCAATCAAAAATAGAATTAACGTAACTTCTAATGACTTTAAAGTTTGCATATTCTTCTGCCTTTTGTGTTAAAAGATTCAAGATAACCTGTTTATTTTGATTGAGAAAATCAATGGAATAATTACCAAGCAAGGGTAGGATATGTTTTCTAAAGACAATTTCGGTACCGTCAATAGTAGCTTGTGAAGGTGGTTTTGTGGTAGATGTTGTTTGACCTGCTTTATAGGATTCCCACCAAACATTGTGATAAAAATCGGAAAAGAGGATTGAGCCATTTGTTTCCAATGAGGTTGATTCTCCGCTTAAAATTTTATCAATCTTGTTTTGTAATTCAAGTTCGTATTTTTTAGCCTCACTCCTTAGTTTGAAACGTTTTTCAATCACTTTTTTATTAATTCCCAATGAGGATTTGACTTCTTCTGGGACATAGATACGTAAGCGATAAGTTCCGTTTTTAGTTTTTGTAATTGACATAGTATTCTCCTTTTTTGAATTGAGCTAGAAAAATACCGTGGCTTCATTATATCAGACCACGGTTAGAATGCTACTGATTTTGTAACCAGTAATTAAGTTCGGTTTTATCAAAGCGGACAGTTTTTCCAACTCGAATAACTGGTAATCCCTTTTTTATCCAAGAATCAAGCGTATTATTGGCAATTCCTAGATACTTACAAGCTTGTTGCTTGTTCAAGAATGGACTTTCAATGTTGTTACTATCCAATTTATTTTTTATTTCATTTTCTATAAGTCGGCTAATTAACAGTTGTAGCTGATGAATTTGTTCGTCTGGTAAAATCACTTGCATAGCCTCTTTTGTCCTTTCATGATATAATGTTAGTAGTTATTATTTCTAAGGCGATTTGTTTACGGCAAGTCGTCTTTTTGTATGCCCCAAGTCCCGGAACTCTGGTGTTCACGGACATATTGGTCAATCTCCTTTTCATCGCTGTTAGTAAATTTCGATAGTCCCAATTTTAAGAGGTCTTGGAGAAATTGGTTAGCTTCTTCAAGTGTGGTTGCCTCGTACTTAGCCACATAGAGCTTGGCTAAGGTCTTTGAGACTTGTTTTTCCGTCCATTGTTCCGATTGTCTAAGTGTTGGCTTGGTGCGTTCAATACTCAATCGTGTTTTAGTTTTCGTCTGGAGGTAGTCCAGCCACCATTTAACAGGTTGACGTCTGCGTTTGTTGGTATCCCTGTCATTAGGTCTGACAAAGCGGTAGTGTCCGTTGATTGCCTCAAAGTAAATGGCTGTCAGAGGTCTTTTAAGAACCATTTGCTGGGCGATAATATTGGCTTTGCCTTGCCAACAACGGAGCTCCGCCCTGACCCAAGAATGGGTCTCATCAATGACTTTACCTTTTCCTTTTTGTTCCATGAGTTTGTTATAAACACACCATTGTTGGCTTCCTCGTGCGCCTATGGTGACGGTCTCGCCAATCCGTTCCCCTGTTTCAAGGACTGACCGCTCGTGATAGTCCATGTGTTGGGCTCTGGTGATACACAATCCCCGTTTACAGTAAGCATAGAGAGTTTGAACCGATAAGGCATTATCGTAGATGTCATTAGCAATATCAATTCGGGTAAAGTTAACCTGATAGCGGTAAAGGCGTGTTACTAGAGCTACCCAGTTGTTAGCGTTACCCGCCATAAATTCCTCATATTGGCGACAGCCTTGTCCTTTTAGTTCCAGATAGACCCCCATATTATCTAAGGCTTGGTTAAAGTAAACTTTGATGTCTGAACAGGCATAGTGGCGTTGATACTTATTTATTCCCCAAGCATTCAGTGCAAACTGATCTTGGGGAATAAGGAGTATCTCTTCTAACACCTCCTCTGGTGAAACATCTTTAACGGTTACAGCGAAGTAGTCAATCCTTACGCTGTTGTCCATGCTTAGTCACCAGTCATTTTAAGGTCATTTGCCACTAGTTTTACACCAGACCAGTTGCTACGAGTCATGTTCCACATGAGACGGACTTGAGGATTGACGAGTTCAACGGTCTTATCAAGTAAACCGTCGTTTTCTGCCAGTTTCGTGATTTTGTCGAGGTTGTCATGAATTTCAAGCGTAATCGCTTTGAGTTCTTCAATGGCAATGTTCATTTCTTTTAACACTTTGATTTTATCCGCATCTTGAACGCTACAAACTAGTTTGGATGGTTCGTCTGTTCGGACTTGTTCGCCGTTTACCTCTTGATACTTATAACTCATACGAGCAGAAAGTACCACTACTTTTTTAGGAAGCATGAATTGACTTTTATCAAGGTTCAATTCGCCAAGTTTAAGTGTTGTGTCAGTTAGTGTTAAGTTTGTCATCATATTCTCCTTTGTGTTTTTTAAAGTAGTTATCTTTTCTAAACGTACGCAGAATTAGTTTTGAACCTTACTCTCCCAAGGGATTTCAGCGAAAACTTCAACTGATTGGCTTTAACCCCAGACGTATCAAGGGGTTAGCCCTACTTTCGTGTACGTTCGTACCCCCTATTAGTAGTGGGGCACTTATTTTAATGGCAAGTCTCGCCCGTTTCGAGCCCCTACCGCCTTGTGGGCTACCGTGTTGACCACTCGCCCACAGCGTTGGTGCTGTACCGTGCTCACTTCCCAAACAACTTTTTCTTCCTTGATTTCTCCAAATTTTCAATCTGTTCACTTAACTGTTCCATACGAATAGCTAATGCTTGTTCCTGTTGTGTTAAGTTGGTTACTCTTTGACTTAATTTCTTTAGTTGAAAGGTTAAGCGATTAATTTTTTGGTTAATGGATAAAGGGGAAGCTCTACTGGGGACATAAGCTTTTAGGATTGCCCTATCAAGTCCAAGACTTCCTTTAGTATCTGCAATTTGTTGGAGCTTTTCAATATCATCAGTGGTAAAGAGGAAGACTTTGCTATAAGAACGTTTCCCTGTTTGTATCCTATCTTCTTGAAAGGTATGTCCTGTTAAGTGTTCAATCTTTAAACGCCACTTTTTTAGCGTAGAGACTGAATTTAAACCTGAAACTTGTTTTATTGTTTGATGATAGTCAAAGTAATTAGTCATGTATTCTCCTTTAACTTAAATTTATTTTATATATTTAAAACTTATTTTTACTATTTATATCTATATTATATATCCTTTTTATTATATGTCAAGTATTTTGTTGAAAAATAAGTTTTAAATTGTTAAAATAAATAACAACCAAAACAAAGGAGCTACCTATGACTTATATGATTCATAATTTCGCTTTTAATCTTTCTCGACTTCGTAAGGAAAAAGGGATCAGTCAGACAGAATTGGCGGAAAAACTAAATATTGGAAAACAATCGATTTCTGATTACGAAAAAAGCAAAAGCTATCCAACTTTTGCGACCTTAGATAAAATAGCGGACTTTTTTAAAGCAACACCAGTACAACTTTTTGGGACAAGTCAAGATATTGAACTGGAAAAAGCTGTTCTTAAAACAGATGAATACACAGAAAAGGCTAATAATATCATACAAGCAGTTAAATCTTTTGATGAGTTAGCTCATCAAATAGAAAAATATAATAGTATAGAAGGTTATACTAGTGATACGATTAATAATTTAGCATTTCTATTAAAGAGAGTCCCTATCATATCTCCCAAAACCGACCATCAGCTTTATAAACATATTCCTAGTGGTAAGCTAGTTGAGGCAGAAGATAAAGATGATATTGAAAGTAACTATGAACTTGCTTTTGAACCTAGTGCATTATCTAGATTGCAGTATATGAGTGATGATGAGTTAGCCATAATTGACAAACTGATTTATTTAACTCAAGGTAAACCAATACTTAATAAAGATGGGGAACCATTGACTAGTATTGGTAATGGTAAATACGTTGTAGCAGAGAATGGTGATGAAATTGCCCGTGAAAAATCACCTCTACAGTTATTGTTAGAAAACGAGAGTAAATTAAATAATCTTCTTTAATTTATATGACTAAATTAAAGAAGATTAAAATGTAAAGACTGATGTGAGTGATAATACCTTAAAAATGGAAATGAAAAAAATAAGTATGAATAATTCTATTTTTGCTGATTTGTATTAATTTTTAGGAAAATAAGAGTAAATAGCATAATAAAAAGGGATTGAAAATAAAATTTCAATCCCTTTTTTGGATAAAGAAAATAATAATGGTGCTAATTAGGATTAATACCTAAATAAGTTTTAATTTTCTTTTCAAGAAAATCAATATGTTGGTTAATTTCAGTTTGTTGCTTATGAAGTTCATCAAGTTGAAAAAATAGTAGTCTAAGTCGTTGAGGAATTGTGGAGTCTCCTTTATATCTTAGGTCAGCGTATTCTTGCATATTTTTAATAGACATTCCCGTCTTTTTTAATCTAATAATGAATTGAGTCCACGCTATATCAGAGTCATCATAGTATCTACGATTATTTTCTTCTCTGTGTGAGTAAATCAATTTTTCTTGCTCATAGTATCGAAGTGTGGGGATAGAAAGTCCAGTTTTTTCAGCAAATTCTCCAATAGAATAGTGAGCCATAATATTTCCCCTCCTTTTTTTTAATTATTTTAGCATAATTTTTAAAAAAATCAAAAAAAAATTTCAGTTTTCTCTTGACATAAAGTGCACTTTACTATGTAAAATACATAGCATCAAAGGAATTTGATATAAAGTTAGGAGAGGAGGTAATACCATATGGAAGTGGAAGAAAGACGAAAAATTGGTTTGAAATATCTGAAGACTATAGATGGTGAAGTTGGTGATGAAGTCATAAAAGCCCTTGATGGAGTGGCAGGGGATATTGGAAATTATATTTTAGAATTTGCTTTTGGCGAAATTTATAATCGTAAGTCACTTAACCTAAAACAGCGAGAAATGATTACTATTACAAGTTTGCTGTCACAAGGTGGAACAGAACCTCAACTTAAAGTTCATATTAATGGAGCTTTGAATGTTGGTCTAAGTCAGGAAGAAATTCTTGAAACATTTATCCAATGTATCCCATATGTCGGTTTTCCAAAAGTTTTAAATGCTGTTGATGTGGCAAAAGAAGTATTTAATGAAAGGGATAAAATTAATGAAATTTAAATTAACTAATTTAGGCAATCCGTCTGAGAACATTATTTTATATAGCAATAGTAATGAGTTGGCGAAAATTCTATCGATTTATGGTTCTTTAATCGAGGAAGTTGAAAAAGACGGGAAAGTTCTAACTCCAGAACAATTATTGGCTATTCAAAATGATTTTGAGTGGGATTATTTATCACCTCAAGAGGCGTATGACTTGATTGATATGGTTAAATTGCCCACAGATATTCAATATAAATTATCTAATAACGGAACCTATTTGCCTAAAGAACTGGCTCATAAGGAAAATCAAGAAAATGTTCTTCTGTCAGAATATGAAACTTTTGGTAAAAGCATTGCATTCAGAGCGTACTCGGATTGGAAAGAATTAGATAGTGACCATATGTCTGACCATGTTGATGGCATAAAATTATTTGAGATTATTCGGCAAGGAATGCTAGCTGCATTTCATATTAATAATCTTAAGTATGATTCATCTTTAGCCTTAACTAATTTGAAGATTGAATATTTCCAATACATTGAAACATTTATCCCATTCATCGTTCATATTATCCCTATTAACAGAGCCGATGGAGGAGCTATGTATACCGTTTTTGGTGTATACCAAGAAGATAAACTTGTTGCAAAAGGTTACCTTGGAGCCTATGCTTTTAGAACAAAAGAAGCTTATAGAAATAAACGAAAACTACTAAAGGAAGGAGCTTACAATATTGCAGAACAAGAAAATTGGCCAATTATTGAGTCTAAAAAAGAGATTATCTGATTTTAAACTTCTTGCTTTAGATATGGATGGAACAAGTCTAGATTCAGATGGTAAACTACCGATAGAGTTAATTAACTTTATAAATAGTGAAAACTTTGGTAATTTAGTAATAGTTTTTGCGACTGGTAGAATGCCTCTTGCAGTTTACAATCCATTAAAAATGCTCAATATTTCTAAAGTAGTTATTTCACATAATGGTGCTGTAATTTCAAACTTAGAGAATGGAAATTGTTACTATGAAAATTATGTTCCAAGTGAAATTGTTCAATTTTCTATTAATTTACATAAACAATTTCAAATACCTCTACATTTGAATTTAACTAATGAAGTTATAACTGATAAAATCACCTCGACATCTAAAATATATGCCAAGCACTTGGGAATTGAAATAAAACAAGTGGATTTATCAACCATGAAAGAAAATGTAATTTCATTGTTATTTCTTTCAAAAAAAAGTGAACTAGATAGCATTTTAAAACAAATTAAGAATAGATTTAAAAATTTTTCATATGTTTTAATTCCAGATAAAAATTTTTGGCTATTACAAATTCTTCCTAAAAATACATCAAAAGGAGGAGGTGTCATTCAACTTGCTAAGATTTTAAATATATCAAAAGAGGATATTATATCTTTTGGTGATAGTTATAATGATGTTGAAATGTTAAGAAATTCGGGTATAGGTATTGCAATGGGAAACTCATGTGAAGAGTTAAAGGAAATTGCTGATTACATTACGTTAAGTAATGATGATAATGGAGTGCTAAAAGCCTTACAAAATCTGCTATAAGGAGGAGAAAATGCCGTTACTAACTATTATTTCAAATAAAAAATTTTCATCTATTGAAAAACAAGAAATCATAAAAGTTACTACAGATTCTGTTATAGAAAAATGGAATGTACTTCCTGATAAAATTCAAGTACATATATCAATTGTAGGAGATAATGAAATTTCTAGAGGTGGTGTATCACCTGCTAATCCTAAGTTTGGAATTTTGAGTAGACGTATCTCTGTTACGACAGATGACTATTACTCCTCTCCTAATTCTAATATGGATTTAGAGGAACTTGTGACTATCTCAATTGATACGTGGACAGGATTATCACTTGGAGATAAAACTAGCTTAGTTAATCAATTAACACAATATTTTGCGACAAAGTATAAAATATCTGGCGATAATATTGTCATTTATATTAGAGAAATTACCCCTGAAAATTGGTTTCAAAATGGAATCAGTGGAAGAAATCCAGAATTCTTAAATAAAAGTCGAGAAGTCAAATAGATTTATTGGTATAAAACATAAGGAGGAAATAACCATGAATTTAAAAATTATGAAAGCCCCTTATCTTGCAGTAATGGAGTGGGAAGTAGAAGAGGGAAAACTAGATGAAGCAGCTAAAATATGGATAAATAGTAAAGTGTCAAATTTCTTTGAGAATTCTGTTTTATATAAAGGATTAACAAAAAATTCTTTAGTTGTTTTATATGAAGTAACGAATTTTTCAGTTATCCAACAATTTGTAGAAAGTGATGAATTTAAACAGTTTGTTAAAGCTCAAGCAAAATACATGCAAAGTGATTTCCATCAGTCTATTGTCGGATTAGTAGAGGATGTGATTAGACGTAAACAGCTTATTCCAAAAACAAAATATATGCAACTTCGTTCAATTGAAGTTCCATTATCCGACATTGATTCTTATTTAGAATGGAGGAAGCGCCGTATCTTTGAATTTGTAAAAAGAAATGATAAAGTTACTTCTTTTCTAGCTTTTCATTCAGTTTTCTCTACTGTGCCAGGAGTACTATTTGTTACTGAATTTGAAGGGAATCCTGATGAGTACAGAGCTAGTTTTTTGACTGATGAATACAAACAAATTATTAAAGAAGCGGGTCATGACCATATTAAAAGTGGTGAGCAAGGATTACAAACTTTTGAATATGAAAAGGTGGAATAATGAATAAAAAAATTGCGATTGTAACAGGTGCTACAGGAAGCATCGGATATAAGATTGTAGAATCGTTAATCTCAAATAACTATAAAGTTATTGCCTTTGCTCAAAATTTATCAAAATTGAAAAATTTACAAAATCATTCACCAGAGAATATTGAAGTATATTCTGTTAATCTAAAAAATTTGTTGGATATAGAAAGTACCTTTCAAATTATAAAAAATAAGTACAATACAATAGAATTATTGATTAATAGTGCGGGGGCTGGTCCATTAGGAGGAATCCGAGAAATATCAGATATTAACTGGATAGAAAATATTAATTTAAAGCTACTAGGATATATTAGGGTATCTCGAGAAGTTATTCCCCTCATGAAGAATGCAAATAATGGTAGAATTATTAATATCGTAGGTACCTTTGGGAAACAGCCAAGTCCGTTTTTTATAGTAGGTTCAGTGATTAATGCCGCATTGCTATCTTTTACTAAAGCTTTATCGCTTGAGCTAGCAGAAACAAATATTACCGTTAATGCAGTAAATCCTGGAGCGGTTCAATCTTTACTTTGGAAAGAAACAATTAATCAAATTTTAGCTTCTGGGAAAAAAGAGTTACAATTTCTGACAGACCCACACTTAAAATTAGTTCAACCAGAAGATGTTGCACGAGCTGTATTATATTTAGCAGATGAAAAGAATAATATAATAACAGGAACTTCAATAAATGTTGACAATGGTGTGTACTCAGGTTTGTAATTTTGTTTCTACAAATAGAAAAGAAGTGGCAAATATGAAAAGAATATTTATTGTAGGTGCTAAAAGGACGCCTATAGGTAAATTTGGAGGAAGCCTATCAACTTTTTCAGCTTCAGAACTAGGAGCAAAAGTTATATCGGCAGTACTTAAACAATCTAAATTACCTAAAGAAAAAATTGACCAAATATTGATAGGGAATGTATTGCAGGCAGGTCAAGGACAAAATCCAGCTAGAACAGCAAGTCGTTTAGCAGGACTTCCAGAATCCATACCAGCAATTACCATTAATGATGTGTGTGGTTCAGGCTTGTCAAGTGTTAATTTAGGTGCTTCTCTTATTATGTCAGGACAAGCGGAAGTTGTTTTAGTTGGAGGAATGGAGAGTATGTCTAATGCTCCATACTTACTAGATAAAGCAAGAGTAGGATACAAAATGGGAGATGGTATTTTAATTGATTCCATGCTCAAAGATTCTCTTATTGATTCTATTGGAAATTATCACATGGGAATGACAGCAGAAAACATTTCATCTAAATATTCTATTACAAGGGGAGAAATGGATAAATATGCTGTTGAAAGTCATCAGAAGGCGACTTATACAACAGAATATGGAGGCTTCAAAAAAGAAATTGTTGATATTATAGTAGATAATAGAAAAGGAAGGAATCTAATTGTAACTGATGAAAATATTCGCTCTGATACAAGTATTGAAAAATTAGCAAAACTAAAAAGTGCTTTTAAAGAGTCAGGAGTAGTCACAGCTGGAAACTCGTCAAGCATAAATGATGGTGCTTCTATCCTTATGCTAGTTTCAGAAAAAATTCTTTATGATTACAAATTAACTCCTTTAGCAGAATGGATAGATTCTTCGTTAGTAGGTTTAGAACCTCGATTAATGGGAATTGGACCAGAAATTGCTGTAAAGAAATTGTTGACTCAGCAAAAAATGGATATAACTGATATTGATATCTTTGAATTGAATGAAGCATTTGCTGCACAATCAATAGCTTGCATAAGACAATTGGGAATCAATGATATGGATAAGGTTAATCCTAAGGGTGGTGCCATTGCTTTAGGGCATCCAGTTGGAGCTTCAGGAAGCAGAATACTGACTACTCTAATTTATGAGTTGATTGAAAATAAAGGAAATTATGGAATCGCTTCTCTGTGTATCGGTAGCGGAATGGGAGCAGCGACTCTTATAAAAAATGCAAATAGCAATCTGTAAAGGAGAAAATAGTTTGGAACAAACGAAGAATTATACTTGTATTACTGGAGCCAGTGCTGGTATAGGAGCGGAGACAGCAAGACAATTTGCAAAATTAGGAATGAATCTTATTTTAATTGCTCGGCGTCAAGAACGACTAGAAAAATTGAAGCAAGAGATTTTGAACCATTATCCGGATTTAGATGTTGTTATTAAAGTTGTTGATTTATCGAAGTCCAGTAATGTTTTTGAACTTTATGAAAGCTTGAAAAAATATCACATTACTACTCTAATAAATAATGCAGGTTTTGGAAATTATGATAAGGTTGAATATCAAGATTTAGAAAAGATAATAACATTAATCCATCTAAACATTGAAGCTTTAACAATTCTATCAACTCTATATGTGAGAGATTATAAAGATTGTAAAGGCGCTCAATTGATTAACTTATCATCTAGAGGCGGATACATGATGGTTCCAAATGCAGTTACATACTGTGCAAGTAAATTTTATGTCAGTGCTTTTACAGAAGGCTTGGCATTGGAACTAGAGGCAAATCAACATCAATTAAAAGCTAAGGTTTTAGCTCCAGCTGCCACAAAAACGGAATTCGGTCAAGTTGCTACAGATTCGAAAGAATACAATTATGATGAGCATTTTGCTAAATATCACACAAGTGAAGAGATGGCACAATTTTTGATGGAATTATATCAAAGTGACAAAGTTGTTGGTTTAGTTGATGTTACAAATTTTGAATTTCATCTTAGTGGACCACTACTTAATCATTAATTATTTTATTAAATAGAGATAATATGTATTGAATAATAATAGTTGCAGCCATTTTATGACAAGAAAAAAGCTTCTGAAATGTTAGATTTCAGAAGCTTTTTGTCTATCTATTATGATTTAAACCTTGGTAAGTTATAATTTTCTGTGATATTTAGGATATTTAAAAATATAGAAGTATTTTTGTAGACTAATTTACAATTTTTCCAGTATTTTACCAAGTAGTTCTTCTAACTTTCCTAAATCTCCATAGACTGTTCCGTCCATATAAAGATTGTAAACCTCGTCATCTTGCTCCACACGTATTTGTGCAGAATAACCTTTTGATAGTGCTAAGGAACGAATAACTTCTCGTTGAGTTCGTCCATTCCCTTCTCGAAAGGGATGGAAATAATTAAGATTATCAAGAATTTTTGCTAATTGTTTAATAATTTTATTTTTTGAATTAGCAGTTTGATAATAGGTATGAATAAGATGGTTGATATAGTCTTGGGCAGTACTGAAAGATTGTATTGGCATAAAGGGATTCCCGCTTTTTGAGATATTCACCTTGCGATATTGTCCCGCCCAAGCATAGACATCTTGAAATAAATATTTATGAATGGCTAAAATATCACTAATAGAGTAGACTTCTATGGTTTTCAAGCGCAAGTCTGCAAGCCTTCTAGTAACGAATAAATGCTCATTCCGGTAGGCTTCTTCAATATTTGTAATATTTTGTTTGTTGATTAAGACTGTAGAATTTGGATAGGTATATTGGTGATTGGGGTCAATGTACTCATAGCCTTCGTATTGATTTTTAACCAATATTCAATTCCTTTCGTCTGTTGATAACATAAGTTTTTAAATCAATCACATCTTGAACAGTAGGTTCATAATTTTCAATCATTGATGACCCAATGGCATACCAGACAGTATCAAAATCTGAAAAGTTATCAAAGGGAATCCCTAAAATTGTTAATTCTTCTTTATTTACATCAAGAGTCATGGCACACCTCCTTGTATAGAGTTATCCTTATTATACCATAAAATCGGTATTTTCACCTAAAGGATAGAGACTGTTATTAAAGTATGAATTTATGATAAAATAATTTTATCATAAAAAGAAATAGCAGGGGTGTAGCATGGAGGCATATATTACAGAAGCGTTAGTAAAAGCAGGGATTGAGTTGGGAACTCTAACATTTAAAGGAACAACAACACTAGTGAATAGTAAAATTCAATCATTAAAGGAAGAACGTAATGCTGATAAATTACGAAATACTTATGATGAAATTGTAAATGAGTTACTTTCGGAACGAGAACAGGCAATCAGAATTGCTCAGGCATATAAAGAAGAATATGAAAAAGTACATATTGATGATAAAGATATTGAGTATTTACACAACACTTTAGAACAGGTTATTTCTCTGCTATCTTCATTTACTAGTGTTGAAGATGGGAAAGAAGATTCAATGAAACAATTAGTTGCTTTACTTAATAAGGATACTTTAAAGACTATGCAATTATTGGGATTTAATTACAAGGAGGCAATAGGAGAACCTCTAACGGAGGTTTGTTCAAATGCTATAAGAAATAAATTAGGAGGTCTATCATCTAAGAAAAACGTACGTAACAAAAAATAATTTAACTAATGGTGTGAACTTTTAGTATTTATCAGCTCAATTCTTTGTAATTTTGGGGTAAAATTCACACCATTCAGATAAAATTAATTGAAATTGATTGAAATAACGCTTTCAGAAAAGTGTAGAAATGCTTGATATTAAAGACTTTTGAAATTTAGTCAAACAAAAGTTGTTCGAACCAGGCTTGAAAAAAGCTCGTAAAGCATCACAATTCTCAAAACGTTAATCAATACGATTATATCAACGTTTACAGACATTCAAGAATTATTTCTTGGATGTCTTTTTTGTTTCAAAAAATCAAAGTTCACCCCAAAATTCACCCCATATTCACCCCATCAATTTTTTAAACTACGAAAAGCAATATCACCTACAGTCTGATTGACTTTATCTTTGATATTAACGTAAGTTTTTGTAATCTCTTTATCACTATGAGTAAGAGCTTCTGAGAAGGCTTCAAGAGAAACACCTGCTTGTTTAGCAAGAGTAGCACCAGTATGTCTTAGTTTGTGTGGTGATGCTGGTGCTAATTCGGGATGTCTTCGTCTGACTGATTTCATCTTG
>ENA-OPTB01000294-OPTB01000294.1-human-gut-metagenome-genome-assembly--contig:-NODE-294-length-51684-cov-10.458366_pt1 | contig 51684 bp, 79 predicted proteins | sample MGYA00241810_ERZ501911 | MGnify/ENA primary metagenome ERZ501911 (study PRJEB25962, sample SAMEA2042304) | human gut metagenome | biome: human gut; feature: human-associated habitat; material: faeces... | reverse complement strand
ATCGTCTGAACTGCATTGATCTGGGTTTCGTATTCCTGAAAGCCACTAATAATGGGGTCAAGCGACAGAGCCTTTACGAGTCGTTCTCCGGTCGCGATGGCTTTGTTGGTAATGTTGGTCAGTGCCGTAACGGCAATTACATTAACGGCCGAAAACTTGCTCTCGATAGATTCCAGCGCTTTGGTCATTTCCGAAAAATCGACCTTCTGGGAGGCAGAGCTAATGCGCTCAAACCCTTTTTCTACGCCTTTGAACTGAAGTGATTGCTTCAACTTTTCTAAGGTGCCCATAGTCTGTCGGGTGCCTCTCTCGAATTGCGCATTGTCAAATTGCATTTGAACAACACGCTCATCGACTTCCCTGCTCATCCTCTCTTTACCTCCTCCCATGCTCGCTGAGCGATTTTATCGAAAATCGGCTTCATCGCCGAATTGATATAGTCTGTTCCCTGCACATACCCGCCGTTTCGGGTGCCATGTCCGTATTGCAGAATTACCGCAATGGGCACACCGTCCACAATGTTTGAGTTCGACCATGTTATGGTGATAGAGCCTGTCCCCTTATGAACGGCGTAACTCCAGCTGTTTGCAGTTGTTCCGGTGTCCTTCGGCGTTGCCGCACGTAATGCTTCCACACCTTCCTGACCATACTGATTCAGGATTACATCCAAATTCAGTCTGTTGGCTCGTTTCAAAAAATCGCTCGTTCGCCTGAAATCGCCTTTTTGTCGAAACATCACCACTTTTGGCATCGTTTATCCCCTCGTACCAAATTCCTTCAGGCGTTTTTCATTCAATGCACGCTGTCTGCTAAGAGCCTCGCTTTTGCTCATCTTCTTAGGCGGCTTCCGTTCCTCGTTGCAAACTCGAATCAACGTGAATAGTCGGTTAAGATGCCACTTTTCGCATTCCAAGGGAATGTGGGCGGCAAACATACGCGCATAAATTGCCTCGCTTGTTAAGGCTTTTACTTTCACCTTAATCTTAGGGCGAGGCTTACTCTTCTGCGGTATTCTGGGCTCGCACGGTTTTGGCTCACCCGGAAACCAGGTTGCCGTCATCGGTTCGTCCATATATTTGTAAATGGCTGCCATGTTCGATTCTGTCAGTCGAAGATACACGCTCGGCTCAACACCTTGCGTAACCGTCATGCACCGAACATAATCGACCATCTGTTCCCTTGTCAGTGAATCGTTACCGAAAAAAGGAACATGCCACTTCATTTCCCATTTAGACAGGGAGACAAGCGAATGCTCTAACCGGAGCGTTACGGCGTTCAGCTGCACAAATTCCTGCGTTCGTGCATCCCAATATTCCTGTTTAGGAATTGTGATTTTCAGCATTCTGCCTGCCTCCCTGTGCTGTTAAATGTTAGCCGTTAGGCAGTGCGATAGGCGCATTGCCTGCGATCTGAGGTGCGGGTTCGGCCTTCGTAGGCTTGGTATCGCACAGACCATTGATAAAGGCAATTGCCTTCTCCGTATTGGTGACAAGCGACATATAGAAATCGCTATAGGCCTGAGTAGCCTCGAAATCTGCAAAGATCTCCGGGCTCTTCTCAAAGCGACGGCCGTCCTCGCTCTTCTTGCCGTAGGAAATGCGCAGAACATCCTGGAACAGCTTAACCAACTCCAGCTGGCTCTTGGCGTTCACGATCTTCTTGATGTACGCCTCCATGCCGCCCTCCTTGGAAAGCGACAGGTTCAGCACTTCTGCCTCAGTCAGATTGAAATAGAAGTCTTCGGTACGCTCGGTACCGCCAAAGTCCACATAGGTCAGAGTTTCGGTAATCATTTTTCTTTCTCCTTTACAAAGTCGATTCCATTTTGAATGGATCAGGTGGTCATCAGCTTGATAACCTCATCCGGCAGCGGCAGATACGGGGTGGTGTTGGCAGTGCCGTACAGAATGTTCAGCAGCTTCTCCATCTTGGCCTGAGGCACCTTGGTGCTATCCAGCTCCATATGGGCGGTGGGCTTATAGCCAGTCACCTTGACAGGAGTGGTATCGCAGTCCCAGCTGAAGGTCTCAGCGTCCGGGCTGTCATTGTAGGACTCGTGGCTGCATTCAGAAGGAGATGCAGTTGCGCCCCACACCAGATGCAGGGTAAAGCCCAGCTCATCATCTTCATCGCTGCCAATGAGGGTCTGCCAGGTCAGACCAAAGGGTTTACGCTTCTGCTGGCTGATGGTCACGCCAGGAGCCACCTCCGCGCTGCCGTCGCACTCGCCAAACTCAGGCGGATAGAAGTAGGCCTCCGGGGTGAAGTTATACTTCTCGCCTGCACGGATGCTGCCGTACTTGATGTTATCGGCCCACAGGTCGGTAGCATCAGCGCCATCCGGGCTCTCCTTGATTGCGGTAATGCCGTTCCATGCCACACCCTTGGGGTAAGCGCCCTTGTCCTGCTTATACAGAGCAACATTGCTAACACCCAGCTGGTACTTGCGCTCGCCGGTCTTATCCCATTCGATTTTTGCCATTCGAGTTTCCTCCTTTTTAGAAATAGATCGTTATAACGTCGTGGTACAGATTATCAGCCTTGTACGGCCGGTCATAGTGGCACTTAGCCATTTGCATAAGTGCTTTCGTTATTTTGGAATCCGGTCGTGAATCGATGACTGTCAGCTGATAAAAAATCCGCTGCAAATAAACTCTGTTATCGGCAGCGGCATTCTGTATTTTAGATTGTTCATAGCAGATACATGGGTAACTCATTCGCAGATTTGCCGGGGGTTGGTAGTACACATTCTCTTTACCGCACGCATCTTTTACGATTTGGCGCAAAATAGCGTCAAGTTTCTGCCGGGGTTCCGCCATTGTACAGTCCTCCCAGGGTAAGTGTCAGCCGCGGATAGTCGATCTGCACTTCTGTCACTTTCCATCTAGCACCCATAATCTCTGCATATTTGATGGAGTCAAAGTGCTTGTACAACGTCGGGTCGGCCAAAATGCTCAAAGTATTTGCGATGGTTAGGTCATCATTTACTTTGTCGGCAGTCTGGACACGTCGGGTATTCTTTAAAAGCTCGCCATAGCAATCATGCTCGGTCACTTTTTCTTCAAAGATGCTCGGCTCCGTTTCAACTGTCTGCACCAGACCGATTTTTCCAAACCATTTACTCATAGCATTTCACTCCATTTTGAAGTTAGAGGTATCTAATTCAATGCGTAAAAGAAATTACTCCTTGGCGGAAGCGGTCCAGGTCTTGAAGTCCAGATTGGTGGACTTGGTCAGGGTCTTCACGCCAGTGCTGCCATAAGCCACGGCCATCAGCAGGTCGGTGCCATCGTTCACGATCAGGCGGCCCAGCTCGAAAGCGTGAGCCAGCTCTGCCTTGGTGACAGTTTTCTCATGCTCAGCATCGGCATACACCTTACCATCGGTATGGCCATAAACGATGTAGCTTGCAACATGCTGGTCCTTACCAGTTTCGTAGATCTTTTCCATCTGTTTTTTCCTCCTTTTAGGCCGCAAACTCCACAACGATGGCACTGTACGGGGTGGTCAGTGCGCCGGAGCAGCGGGTTTCAATCAGGTACTTCTGAGCATTGAAGTCGATGTCGAAGTCATCAAACATGCTCACGGCACCGCCCTTGTCGGCACCAACAGTGTAGTCGGCCAGATTCACGATCACGCAGGCCAGTTCGCCGCCCTTAGGACCCTTGCGGCCAACCATCTCAGGCACCACAACGATCTTCTTCACACACATGGCCAGCGCCAGCTCTGCCACATCCTTGTACAGACGACGGCCAATGCCATCCTTCAGGAGCAGCATCTCAGTCAGATTTTTCTTGGTCGTGTACATGGTCGGGGTTCCGGTGCCACGGTAGTTCTCCTGAGCACGAACAACATCGTCCATCAGAGTGCTGTACTTCTCAGTGTCCTTCAGGCCAGTGGTCTTCACTGCCACTTTGATGGTGAACAGGTCGGCATCGGTGAGCACAGGACGGATGCAGTTCTCGTCGATCTTATCACGAGTTGCTGCCGTACGGCCATCGCCCAGCAGATAAGCCAGTGCCAGCTCACGGTTCAGCTTGTAACGCATCTCGTTGCGCAGCCAAGCCACCACATCGAAGGTAGTAATGTCGATCACGTCATCACGATCCAGCTCCTGCTTCTTGTAAACCGTGGTCGGACCAGTGGAGCGGCGCAGCAGACCGAACACCTCTTCGGTCTTATAGTTGCCCTTCATGTAACCCTTGGCGCGTGCCTCTTCGGTAGTCAGATCAGCAAACTGGCTCTTGATGCGGCTGAACGGCACATGGTGAACGGTACTCATAACATCGCTCACCCAGTCATCCGGTGTATCAATGATGCGGGGCGGGTTGTCCAGCAGGTGGTCTTCAGGGAACAGGTAGTCGATGTTGTCAATGCCGTGGCACAGTGCATCAACCTCGCTGTCCTCGATGCCGGCATTTGCAAAGGCAGCCTTCATGGTGCCGCTGGTCTTTGCGCCCTTAACCACATTGTTGATCTCGTCCAGGCTGTGCTTCAGCACGGTGCCATCCTTCTTGTTTTCAAAGCAGTGGTGCATAGTTTTTTCCTCCTCACCATCGTTGTTATCGTTACCCTCACCGTCCTTGCCGTCATCCAGGGCAGAACCGATGATTGCGTAAACCACGTTCTTCTGTTCCTCCGTCAGGGTATCAAATACCTGTTTGACGGTCTTCTCGTTGGCGTCAGCCATTTTGGTTTCTCCTTTCTTTTCCTTATCACCTTCGCTGGAATCATCCGAGTGCTGCAGATCCTCGTCCTCCAGCAAGTTATCGTCCGGGTCCAACCCATGCTTCAGGCTCAAACCAGAATCGGTATAAATGAAGGCTTCGGAACTGTCCTCTTCGGTGCCATCCGCGCTGTGCTTCACGACCTCATCAATCAGAGCACCGGGGTTACATCCGGCGATAACCAGACTCAGTTCTTTGATCATACCATGCATCACAGTCTTTCCGGCTTTCTGGATGCCGTTGGCATAGATAGACATTGCGTCAATGTCGCCATTGTCCACGCAAGCCTTGGCAGTCTGTCCACTGGGACTGTCGTTCATCTTCACATAGGCATACACACCATCTTTCCGGTTTTGCAGCAATGCGTGACCCAGCACATTGTCCGGGCTGGAATGATCATGGTTCCACACGACAGGAACCACCTGACCATCACATTCCTTGAAGGCATTCGGTGCAATAGTCAGGCCATCAAAGCACTTCACATTGGCTTTAGTTGCCCAACCGGAAAAGTCATAATCGAAATTGATTGCCATTTTGAATTTTTCACACTCCTTCCTGCTGATTTGCATTAGCTTGCTCATCAGCATCATTTTCTTTGCCCTGAACGGGCATTCCCTCATCAGCCGAGGCAATATTACGGTTTGCAAGCTGGTCGGACTTCGGGTCCTTCGAGGGCTTCATGCCAATCACCTGCCGGAACTCGTTCGGGGTCATGATCTCGTTGCGGGTGAACTTATCTGCCATCTCTGCAATCATGCTCACCGGTGCCAGACGGAACGGATCACGGAAGAACACGATGCTCTGACCCTGCGTCCGGGCAGTCTTTGTCAGGAACTTCCGCTTGAACTCGTCTGCAATTGCCGCTATGACTGGCTCAATGATGCGATTCATGTAGTTGTTCATCGTTTTCTCGTCCGCAGTACCATTCAGGATCTCCTGTGTCACACCCAATTGACTGTATACCATGTTCGTCAGGTATTCGATGGATTTCAGAATGTTGTTTTCGAGACTGCGATTCAACTGCACGATTCGCTCAGTGCCGTCCGTATAGGCAATACCGTACTTGGAGCCGGAAAGCTGCTGTTCGATGTCAGCCCTGCGCTGTTCAGCCTGTTCCCTTCGCGCCGGACTCTTGATGACATAGGGCAGCTGAATGATCATGTCCAGCTTTCCGCTGCCAGCCTGCTCATCCACCACATCCAGCAAGGCCAGTTTTCGCACCAACTGCTGCATAGTAGAGTTCGGGGCATTCATGACTGCGTAAAACGGATTTTCAATCAGAGCCACCATCTTCTTCGGGAAAGTGATTTCCTCCTTCTGCCCGGTCAGCTCATTGAACAATCGCACACGCACATGATTCGGGTACCACTCCACAGGTACGCCAACGCGCATGGAGTAGATTTCATAGCTGTTGCTATAGCGCGGGTCAAAGTTCGTTTTCTCTGGCACAACTGCTGCAACGCCCTCTTCCAAAAAGGTCATCACGATATCCTGAATCAGCCCTCGACCGGTCTGGTCAGCATTGGCCTCAGTATTCAGGCAATAATTAAGGCCCGAATCAATAATCGAATCAAACCGATTATTTTCATCGAGCTTTACGTGGTTGATCGTAATGGATGCTGCATCCAGCGCGATGCGGTTATAGATGGCATTGATGATGGTGCGCTCACTCCCACGGGAAAAGCGCATCCGATCAGGGCGATAACTGTAGCCACCCCCATAATACCTGCTTCCGGGAGGGTCCCGGTTGAGAAAGGCATTCCAGGCGTGTTTCAGCCTGGAGCCAATGTTCATCTCCATTTTGAATTTTTCCTCCTTAACTCAAATAATCGCTCATCTTGCGTTCCATGTAAGCGGAGCACTCCGAAACCGTCTTGTTGCCCAGCTTGGAAACGTAGCCGATTGTGTTTGCTCCAACTTCTTTTGCAATTCGCTCGGCATTGTAGCGCATATACAGCTTGTCCACGACCTTCGAATTGGTCTCTGTCACCGATTGCAGGCGGACAGAATCTGTATCAAACACGATCATCGGGCGCTTTGCATGATAGCTGGAATAATCCTTGTCGTTATAATCCAGCAACGCATTGTAGCCTTTCTTACTCAGCTCCGCATAGAAACGGCTCTGTGCCGCCACTTCCTGTGCGTTATGGTTTGTCAGAGAAAGGTTTAGAGCTTTATAGATAGCCACTTTTTTCAGAAGCCGTCAGCGTAGTGGGGTCTTTCTTCAACGCATTCTCAGCTTGCTTAAAAAGCACCTGCTGGGTGGGTCTGCGCATCTTCTCTTTGGAATCCGCTATGGATGCTTCAAGATTCTGCTTGAACTCTTTCTCTTTCAGCAGTCTAGCCGTAATATCACTTGCGTTCTCATCAGAAGGCACCTTCAGCTTCTTGACTGTTTCCAGTTTCAGCTGATAGACCTTCATGCTGTTGGCTTTATCGCGTAAAGCGGTGGCCGTTACTAAGTCAGCTTCGCTGCCGGAAGCGTTCGCCTGCTTTTCTGCCTGTTTGGCATCGTAATTGGCTCGTGTCATCAGATTCTTTCCGAAGAGCCCCATGTACTTATCACTGTCAGCCTTCTTATAGGTGGCGTAGAACGCGAAATTCTCGAAGTCCTTGGAAGTCTGAATCCGAGAGAAAGTTGTGCCCTTCTTCAGGTATCCGTCAACATACTGCCGACCCGTCACCTGTGTGCGAGCAGTATTCACACAGTCTTTTACTCGCATCTCCATTGTGGATGCCATGCGCTCCATTCGGCTTGCGTTCTGACTTACACCATAACGCTTCCGTCCTGCCGGGGTATACGTACCGTCAGCATACTGGTAACGCCTTACGCCCCACTTCTGACCTTTGATACCATGGTGATACAATTCCATTTTGAATTGGTCACCCCTCTCGCAACTTCTGAATTGCAAGAGCAATGCTTAACGCGGAACTGGTAATGGCGAGAACACTTCCCGCAACCTCCAAAGTATCGCTAACGGCTTCTCGCCCGGAATAGACCTTCTTCGGGTTGAACATATCGTCGTACTGTTTCTCCAGCATGGCGCGATTGATCCGTTCCCGCATCTCCTGGTCGGTCATCTTGCTCAGATCCATTTTTTCTGTCCTGCGGGACTGAATCTTCATGGACTTGTCGCTCAATGTTTTCAGATTACCTGCCATCTGATTACCTGCATCAGCAACAGATTTTGCCCGTTCACGGTCTTCACGAACCCAGCGATTCGGGTCTTCCAAAGCATCCGCAGGCAGCTTATTATCCTTTTTCTTTTTGTTGGCAGCAATATCCCGATCATACCGTTTCTTCCCTGCACCGGTTAGGCTGCCATCTGCATTCTGGTAGCGTCGAACGCCCCATTTCATACCTTTAACACCCCAATGCCAAATCTGATTATTGTAGTACAAGCTTCATCCTCCTTCTTTATAAAGTATTGCAAACATACCCCCCCCCCCCGTGTTATACTGGGCTATCCGCTTGTTTTATGTGTGGAGGAGGTCTGAAACTATGCCTGATTCTCAACTGCGTCCTGCAGATTTCAATTGCGAAATTTCGCCTTGTGAAACCCATCCTGATTTCGATGATTCGACCCGTTTTAAAAAGGTCGAGTTTCCAGAGCAGGCAGGGCTTGCTGCCAATTCGTTATTGCAACTGATTCCTGCGCAAGCTGCGGCTGACGCTGTTTCCAGCACGTATGTTCTCCGTTTTCCAAAAGGCATCCATGGCACATTGTTGAACTTAAATCAGGGCGGTCAGTCCACAACTATGGTAGATGCCACCGGACATTTTGCAGGCACTGCTTCTCTGTATAAGGTCGATCCTGCAGCAGTTGCCGCTTTTCAGATGTTCAGTGTTGCTTCTTTTGCCACCGGACAGTATTTCCTCGCAGACATCAGTTCCAAGTTAACAGAAGTCAATCGAAAGCTGGATGACCTTCTGGTATTTCTTCAGGCTTCCAAACGCACGGAATTGCTGTCTGAACTTACATTTGTTAAGTATGCACTTGCAAACTTCTCGACCATCATGCTCAGTGAGCCGCAGCGCATGGCTACCATCGGCAACCTGCAACGTGCAAAAATCAAGGCTGTGGCTGACATGGAGTTCTACACGGAGCAGTTGGAAGATTCTGTTGGTGCAAAAACCAACGAAAATCAGGCCAGAACCGTATTGCAAAACAAACAGGGCATTGACCTTGCTTCCCAGCTGTATGCCATCAGTACCATTATGGAAGCTTACTATGCGCAAAATTGGAACAAGTCTTACCTTGCGAATATCAAAGCCGATGCGAAACCTTTGTTTGCTCTCAGTCAGAACCGCATGATTGGTGCGCTGAAAACCTTCTCTGATAAAATAAACAAGGAAATCGAAAGCAAAAAGAAAGGTCTGCTCAAAGGCGATGTGTCTGCAAGCGAGCACAAAATTCTGGAACTATCTGATGTATTGAATGCGCAGCCAGAGTCTCCGCTTCTTGTCTTGGTCAAGGATGCACTGGACAAGCCTTCTGCTCCTACGGAACTGTACCTTCGTCCGAACGGCGAAGTCTACCAAAAGGTCGTTTGATTTACTCAAACGCTTCTCGATTCATCTTCCATGCAATGTAGGCATCCATCATGGCAGCAACTGCATCAATCTTCTGGTCAGAACGACGCTTCAGCAGCTTGCGGTTACCGTTCGTGTCTTCCAGAGCAATGCAGTTGCCCATGGCAAATTGCATAAGAGCTTCATCAAAGAGTAGTTTCCGCTGTTCGCTCAGCTTCTTCAGTTCACCCAACGGTACACTCTCGGTCTTTGCGCCCTGAATGACCTTCTCTACACCAAACGGCGCATTCTCTGTACACCAGCGTTCTACAAAGTCCTTGGCATTATAAGGGTCATATCCAAAGCACCGGACATCATAGTCGTTCTGCTGAATGAAGTTATCGAGGTCATCATAGACCTGCATCATATCAAGCACCGTGCCATCAAACACCTGTAGTGTTCCTTCCTGCATGAACTGGTCGTACTTCTGACGCATGGCCTGTGGGAGCTTCGACAGTGTATAAGAGGTAATGTAATCTCTGGTTTTCACGCCAAAGAAGCCGTTCGCCATTGGGAACAGAAATGTAAACGCACAGAAGTCATCACCCTGCGACAAGTCTGCGCCGAGAGCACAAGGCATCTGCCAGTAATCTCGGTGGCGATGTGGCAGGGTTTCTTCATACGGAAAGAAGTAGGTATACCCCTCCATAGGAATGTTAAAGCGCTTGGCCAGAATGTCGTTTCTGGAGCCAGGCGCTTTTTCTGCGCGTTCTACATCCAGCTGATACGTTTCGTAGCTGACAGTCTGTCCCAGATTTGGGTTTGCCTTCAGCCACATATCGGGGTTTGTAACTTCATCGATGGAATCCAACTTGTAGTACCAGATGGACACATGGGGGTTGATGTACTCCCCTTTCAGGATGTCCATTAACTCCATTTTGATTGTATCACCACAACCATTACGGACGGTGCCTTCTGAACTGGTAGCTACAATCAGGTAGTCCTCGTTCTTCGATGCACCCTGTTCAAGTGCACTGATGGGGTCTTCCCGAATGTCGCAGCTCAACCATTCGTCAACGGTAGCCACACGATCCCTTCGCCCCTGCAGCTTATCAATGGTCATCGGGCGTACTTCCAGCAGACTGTTTGTCAGGAAGTTCTCGATGCCCTTCTTGGTCGATGCCAGTTTCACTCGGTCTGCTTTTGCGCCAGTCGTATTCTGTAAACTGCCCTCCGTCATGAACTTCAAAAGAGGTCCCTTCGACCGAGCCAGTGCTGTACGGATCGGTGAAAGGACCTCTTCTGCTTGTTTCATGGTGGGCGCGGTAGTGCATTGCTGGGTAGTTGATACATCCACCGTCAAAAAGTAGCTCTGAATGAATGCGTCGTACATGGTTTTGGCGGCACCGCGAGGAATGATAAGATACTGCTTCGTGATAAGCCGTTTCTTGATACGCTTTCGCTCATAGTGACCGCCATGTCCTCCGGGATTGGGCACATAGATACTGCGGTCCACAAAGTAGTACCAGCCAAATATCTCTTCTGCCCAAAGCTTGAAGGAATCCAGCAGTTTCAGGTCTCCGCCGTCAGTAAGGGTCAGTTCATTCTCGCAGAACTTGACAAAACCTTCCACTGCTTTGTCATCATAGTAGATGCCTGGGTTTGCAATCAGGTCATCAATCCGGTTCATCTCCATGGAGACTTCTCGGCATACCGGAATTTCACCCCGAATCACGGCCTCTCGAAACCGGCCATAATAAATCGGCGTGGCCGTGTTTGAAAGTGCCATCTTCTGGCCTCCTCAATTATCTTTGAACCAGATGTTTATCAAGATAACGTTTATACTCTGCATCGTATTCCTTTTTCGGATTACGAAGAAGGAGAAAGCTATCCTTAGTGTCAAGATTCAAGTCAAGAGTGGCATTAAACCGCTCTGCCTCTTTTTTAACTTTTTCCGCTGCTCTTTTTCCTTCTGATACAACCTGTTTGTCAATTTGGGAAAACCCACGTTTTCCAATTCGGCTCATCAGAGCATCCACTTTGGTACGTGCCTGCTTTTCATAGTATTTATTGTTATAAGAGTCCAGCGCAGAAATTCCCGTTGAATTAACTGTTTTAGACTGTTCGGCCAACTTTTGAGTATTTTTAATATTGTTATAGCTTTTTCGATATTTGCGCACTCCCTCTGGTGTCAGACTGCCATCAGCATTCCGGTAGCGCCGAACGCCCCATTTCATACCTTTGACGCCCCAGTGCCAAATTTCACAACTATTCATAATCATCACCCTTTATCATGCTCCACATTCAGCCGCCACTCCATTTCGGATGCGGTATTCTGCAGAGCCTCTTTGGTCACGCTGCTTTGTGGTACATCGAAGCCCAGCAGCCGCACCTTGACTGCCACATAGGCTTTCACGGCTTCCACCTTCACCGGGTCAGCAATGAACTGGTTCCAAGTAGCGCTTTTGTCGGAGATAAAAAAGCCCTCTTTCGGGCCAACGCCCATCTGGGAAAGGATCATCAGCACAGTGTTGATGTACATGATGATGTCCGGGTCGAACGCCTCATAATCTGCAGGCAGACCCAGCAGTTTTTTTACGGAAGTGAGAATGCTGTCCATAGTTGCTCCTTAGTCCGGGATACACTTGTTGTCCCACTTCTTGTAGGCATCCAGATAAGTCTCGCCCTTATCACCATTGTGGGTGAGCTCATAGTACATGCCGTCGGATACGGTAGTGCTCACAAGCGCCTTCCAGTTCTGCAGGGTCTTGCTGAACCATACGATGAACACGTCCTCGATGGTCAGCTTCTTGCCGTCAGTCACGTCCACGTGGGCGTTAAAGTAGTCCACCACCAGCTGCTTTGCGCGGTTCATCATTGCTTCGTTATTCATGTCATTTCCTCCATGGGCAGGTATCGCCCGGTCTTCGTTCTGTGAATACTGGTTCCAGAATGCTGTCATCCCCATAATGAATAGCCTTATGCGTTCGGTCGGATACGCAAATCACATTATTGGGGTCGAGTAAGCACTCTCGGTGCTCCAGTACGTCTTCTTTTGTAATAGGGTTTATATGGTGAATGATGATGCGTGGTCGAATAAGTTTTCCGCTTCGGACAACCCAGTCCGTAATCTCATGGTCAGGAACGCCAAGGTCACATCCCATGTCTCGAACGATAATTTTGTCACGGAACATCCGCCACTCTCTGGACTGGTAAAAATCTTGGTTCAGATACCGGTCAAAGCCAAATGTATCATGCCCCACAGCGCCATGTAGCTGCAAATAATGAAACCGGTCTTCAAAGGTCGAATATTGGCAGAGCTCAGAATAAGTTCTCAGATTCATCGCCATCTTCCACCCCGCCGTATTCACGCATCGCCTTGATTGCCTCCTTGTAAAGAAGGGCATTATCCTTGGCTGCCTGAATAGCATCGGCCTTTGCATGTAGAAGCGTGTTCTCGGCTTCTAGCTTTTTCTTCTCCAGTTCCGATTTGACCGTGGCCAGTTTCAGAAAATGGGTCGTTTCAGCTGAAGATGCCGTTCCTTCTCGCAACCGCTTCTCCACCAGATCCATTGCCAGGGAAATCATCTGGTTTTCTCGTACTTCTGGGGACAATGTTGGCCGCATGGGAGCCACGTCTTCAGAAGCAGCTTTCTTTGTCCTCATTTTTGTCATCCTTCTATTCTGTTTTGATTTGGTTTGTACTAAAATCTTGCCTGTTTCCCACACTTTTCAATGGCTTTTGTAAGAGTTTATGGGAGCCGGTTGTGGTGTCTTTCTAATCATTTGAAAGGAGAAGAAAAATGAACAAACGACAAATGGAGGTTGTTTGAAGAGAGCACCCTCCCATAAGCTCTTACAAAAACCACCGAGGCACAGTCTACACCCTGAAACCTCGGCAGTAGTTAAAACCCAATTCTCAATTTTCCCTCCGGGGAAAAATCAAAGACCGGCGCGATTTGGGGAGGGGTGTATTTTTCAAGCACCCCCCTATACCCCTTTTATGCTGTTTGCTCTCCAGGAGCATCGTCTTTGATATCGAGTTTGAGCTTTTTGTAGATATTGAGCGGATCATTGGCCACGATTTGGTCGATAGCCTGCTCAATTTCATACGCATCTTCTGCATCTGTGAGCTGGTCAGAGGTGTAAGCCATCCGCATCAGCAGCCCAGACGAGTTATAACCCTTGTCGGTGTCGAACCGATACCAGTCCTCAAACTGTTCATAAGGACTGTACGGGTTGTCAACAGTGGTTAAAAAGCATCGAATCATAGTTCAAAGCCTTTCTTACTTGTTAAGATTGTCATAAATCGTTGACTCAGGAACGCCACAAGCCTTTGCAATCTCTGCATAGCTATAGCCGTTTGCCAACATTGCTTGTGCTTTGCCTAACTTAGCAGAAGACAACGTTGTACTTGCTTTTGGCATTGCTCGTTTGATGATTTCATCCGACTTTGACGAGTTCAGAATCTTCATCAGCTTGGAATCAGAGATTGCACCAGCTTGAACTGCTTCCCATTCACGATCTGTGAACGTAATCTTTGTCTTGCTGCCGCTTGCACCAACAGAATCGCGTGCGCGCTGCATCTCAACAGCGGCAATTTTCTTGATTTCTTTCTTGTCCTTCTTATAGTCCAAACCTTGAGCCTGTACTTTAGCCTTAATATTCTCGTTTGCGATAATGGTAGCACGCCGTTCTTTCGGCTTATTATCAATAACCGCATTGAGCTTGGCGTTAATAGACTCAACTTCGGCTCTATATTTTTCGGCAGCATCAGGGCTTTTCTGGATGCCCTTCATATTTACCGCCTCTTTCCGCGCCTGATTGGCCAAAGCCTTCAGTTCATTTGAAAAATCGGCATAGTAATTTTCTTGAATGGTGCCGGAGGATAGGTCTCGTGCGTTAGGGTGCATGGAAATAAGACTTACTTCCGTCATAGCTTGTACTCTCTTGCCCGTTTTGGGGTCAATAAAAGTACGCCCAGACTCCTTATATATTTTTTCGCCCGTCTCTTTATCGATTCGAGCACTTCCCTTGCGCTCAGGCACTCGAACGGTCTGTTTTCTTCTGGATAAGAGCGTGGATGCGCCGCCATATTTTTCAGTGCCATCCTCTTGCACTCTGATCTGCCATTTTTGCTTCAGCTCCTGGATACCATTTTCACGTTCAGAACGTTTATAGTCCAGCTTATGCTTTTCCGCATCAATAACGACCATGGAATGCTTGACGGCACGAGCAATATCGCCTTCAGGTGCGCCACGAAGAGTCATGTCAGTAATAAGATTGGAAATAATCCCCATCTCTTTCTGCTTTTCCTCTTTCTTCATTAGGCGTACGCCATTGGGATTTCCTTCAGGCACAGCATATGCAATCTTGGGGTCGAAGTCTTTTAAATCCTTCAGAGCGGGGGTGGATTTAATATCGACTTTGCTTGACTTTGGAATCGCTACAACCGTATCGCCATCAAAATCAGCACCAGACAAACGTTCTGCAACCTTTGCGTTGATGCCAATTGCATCCTGCACATTGCCAAGATTTCTACGCCCGGACAAATTCTTGTTATTGACCGTTACAATAGGAATCTCAAAGGTTCCTGCATGAGGAAAACGAACCAATGCCAACTGAGTGCCATCAGGATATGTAGGACAATAACATTCTCTCTCTCCGATTTTGGACAGTGGTAAAATAACCTTTGTCGCCTGACCCGGGAAAGAAGATGCTTTCAGGGTCATCGAGTTGCCCTCGCAAGTATCTGCGAAGTCAAGCAGCAGCTTTTTCCGAATCGTCGGATTGTCATACTGCATAATTTCGTCATATTCTGCCTTGCGGTCAGCAATAGTAAGATCCAATTGCTGTTTCAGAAGTTTGACCGGCTGTTTGGACAGAAACTGCGAAGAAAGGTTCTTTGCCATGGTGTCCCAATCGCCTTCTTCTTTCAGCTTATTGATGGGCGACAGATGTTCTTTTCCGTCCTCACCAATATAGGTGCTCTGACCATTTGCCTTGATAGATGCGCCGAAAGGATTATCTGGGTCATCTTTGATAGGCTTTAAGACCTTCATTTTCGGAGTGCCGGATTTCTTGTTGGTGTTAAACACCACATCATAGCCTTCAGGAATATCGTCAGAATATACAGCCATGCCTTTCAGATAATGGCTGTCATCCACCATGATACGAACCTGCGCATAATGCGATTTTCCGAGGTTCAGGTCAGCAACACCTCTCCGAATCTCGATAACGCCATCCTTGTCCAGACCGCCTTCATCACCATAGCGAATACAAACACGGTCAGAACTCATGCTGCTAGGGCGCTGAAGCTTCTTAAACGTTTCGCCACCATCTTCAGAATGATACTCACCAAGAGACTGGATTTCATTCTGATGCTGATATGCATATTTCTGGTCATATTCCGGCTTCGCCAGAACAGTGATGTTGGTCTGCTGGTTAATATTTGTTGGCTGACGAATGCCAACGCCATAACGCTGATATCCGTGCTCTGCCTCTAAAACAAATATAGCATCGTCCAAATCACCTTCTGAAATGCCCAGAACCAGATTTGTACCTTCAGAAACATCGATCATGCCCTTCTTATCGACTTCCTTACGCAGGGTCTCGGCAATTTCTTTGGTTCTGGTATATTTATCAGGTTTGTCATTCTTCAGCATCGAACGAACCGTGGATTCAGATAAGCCCATCTCACGACCGATTTCTGTGGGGCCGAGCCCATCCTGAGATAAGGCACGTGCACGGTCATATTTGAGCTGCTGGCGTTCGTGAATGGCTCTACGTTGTGCCATACGGAACTCGGTGGCACCCATCTTATATTCTTCGGGGAGAGAATCATTGATGGTCTGGAGAATATCCTTCTCCTTCATGCCGCTTTTCTTCAGCTCCTCAACACGTGACAGAAAATCACCTGAGCGCTGATACGGATTCTCGCCAGAACCCCACGGATATCTGCCTGAGTGGCGCTTGGTGCCATAATGCTCCAGGATACTGTCTTCCGGTGCGATACCGAAATATCCTCGAATATCTCTCTCTACCGGATTCATGCTGTCGCTCCTAACTTCAGTTCAGTAATGATTTTGTTGAACTCGATAATTTTGCTAATGATAGGATCGATGTCCTCACAAGTCGGATTCACAATCCAAATATCATCGTTCTGGTAGATACGGTTTTCGATTTGAATATCGCGAGGCTTAACACCATACTCCAAGCAGAAAAGTGCATCATAGATGAAGAGCTGTTCCATGTGTGCCGGTACCAGACCGGTCTTCAAATCGTGGATGCGCAGGAAGTTGTTTGCAAAATGAATTGTATCGGCTGTGCCATAGCAGTTCTCTGAATAATAAAGAACCACTTCCGGGGTCATGCAAAAACCAATTGCATCGTTGACATAGGAGTTGAGCGTCTTCTTACTCCGAGGAAGCTTCTGTCCTAATGCAATGCTTTCTGCAGCATATGCGTGAAGCCGTGTTCCTCTCTCCTTCGCCTGATAGTTTATAAAGGACTCTGCAATCCGGGCAGCATCATAATTGATCCAATGATACTTACTCGCCCCCAGAAAAGCGTGCTGGCCTTGCAGTCGTGAATGATCGTTCCAGTTCATCCAGTATCTCCTCCTTGTTCTCAGGATAAATAAAAGAGGCATAGCTCATCTCATTCATCTTGGCTACGTAGTAGTCTTGATTTGGACGATGCGATGCCTTCCCTGTCTTCTTTCCTTCGAGTGCTGCCCATCTATCTCGATATAAAACCAAGAGATCCGGAATCCCTTGAATTTCATTCGGGTCAAGATGAACGACCATGCAGCCGGGAAAGCGTTTCTTCAGGTCTTTCACCAATCCTGTTTTGAATTTGTTCTCTAGCATACAAACCTCCAAAAATAAAAGAGGAACAGCATGTTTTTACGCACACTGTTCCTCCCATAAAAGAGCAAGAAATTTACGCGGGGATATTTGGTAATATTTGTCAATCTTTTAGAAGGATAAAAATATAAGGACTGCCACAATCGTGACAATCCTCAAACTTTCACCTTACAGATACCAAGTAAAGGGAGCTTCCTCGTACATTTCAGGAGGACCTGCCCGCTTCTCTGCATTCGGATACATATATTCGCCATAATCATTTTTCAGGCCAGTTTCATCATCCCAATAAGGCATAGGCCAATCAATGTCGGAAATATCATAGACCTTACCGCAGATAGGACAACGCCACTTTTCCTGATTTCGTACCTTTCTCATCCTGACGCCATTACATTCGCACCAGGGCTCTTTCACATGAAGTTCTGTATCGCCATTATAATAGCAGCGCACCAAATTATTTGCGCTGTCCAATGTAGTCCACTCGTGATAGCCAAACTCATTCTCATATTGGGCCATAAACGGAATTTCACGCTTTTTCATAACTTCGCACCTCGTAACTCAATTATATAGTTTTTGTTATTCTTTTACAAGGTGAAAGTGGTGGCCCTCTTGGCCAATTCGAGCAGAGAACTCGCTGTGGCCAAAAACCCATTTTTATTTCCAACTACTATATATAAAATTTTTAATTTTTTTATTAAATTAAGAAAAAAAGTGGGTTTTTGGCCAAACGGCATATTTTTAACGCATCTACGTCAAAAGTCGTGGCCATTTTTACAAAAATTTTTGGCCACAAAGTGGGTTTTTGGCCATAAAATCGCCATTTTTTCACGCATTGACAATTATTGACAAGAATTCCACGAGAAAAAATGGCCAAAAATTCACACCGCGACAATCTTTGACAAATCTTGACATCAAAAAGAAAAGGCCCTGAAATTGCTCCAGAGCCTCCCTTTTTCAGCGGATGATGCCTAAATTTTCAAACATTGCCATGACAGAAACGTATGTCATGAGTGCTGCAAAGATGAGCAGCATAATGAACAGGTAGTGCCTTCTCTCAGCTTCCTCTTCTTGCCGTTTCTTCTCTTTTAGTGCCATGCGCATCATGATAATTTCCTTCAAGTCCTTAGAAAATCCCATCCAGAGCACACCCTTTCTGTCCTAAGAATATCAGTCCTTAATCATGATGTCAAGGTTGGTGATGTTTACCATCCGCTTGCAATGCTCATCCTTGTACCGGAAGACCACCGCTGCCATCGTTTCCTCATACGAGATCTCAGCGACAGGCTTCTGAATGGTCGGATTGGTACCACGAATACGTACCCAAACCTTGCCATCCTTGACGCTCTTCTCGTCAATGCCACAAATATCATGCATCGCTTATTGCACCTCCTCCCGCATCAAATATCGCGCAGAGATATACAAGAACTGCTTCAACGGCATCGCCTGCCGAGGAGTATCGCCCAACACCTCGTAATAAAGCGGCCCATGCGTCTGCTTCCGAATCACTGCATAGTCTACCGCCCGACGAAGAAGTCTGTCCATTGCAATGGCGCTCGTGTGATACTTCACGCACAGCTTTCGGTTAATGTCCACAATGGTTGGCGATTCGTTGTTCTGCAGAGCGTTTTTGAGAATATCAATAGCGTCAATGAGAGCATCGAAGCCACTCATCCAAACAGGCACACCCATGCTATCTACAAATTCATATGTAGTCATTTAGCTTTCATCATCTTCTTTCTGTATTTTTCGCCAAGAGCTACTATGTGAATATAAGTCATGGGCGTAAAATGCATACCCATCTCCTTATTGATTTCACAAATGGCGCTCCTGATTGAGCTTTCGACCTTCTGTGGCGGAATTTCATGCTTCCGAGCAATCATAACGTAAATATCCGTCAGGCTTGCAGGCGTGAGTAAGCCAGACACCATCTGAACACCGATTTCCACAGCCTCGTCAAGGTATGTCACGACCGCACCTCTACGTCCGGCAGAATATCCGTGTGGAAATAGAGCTTATAGTGGTATGGATCGGTATGAGTGCCGGTGATATCCTCAACAACATACATGGTGTACTCGTTCAGGTAAATGTAGTTTTTCTTATACTCGTTTGGACCGGTCTTCACCGTACACACAAGTTCGTTGTTATCATTGTTCGAGATGGACATAGCACCTTCCATTTCAAGGATAACGTTGTCCGTACGTGCGTTATAGACCGTGATCCGGCGCTCAGCTTCAAAGTAGTTGGCCTGCTTGGAAATGTTCCGATTCACCTTATCCGCTTCGGAGCAGCTGCACAGAACCACACAGCCCACGAGCATCATCAGAGATACGGCAAAACAAATAATACGATTTTTCATAGTTACTCCTCCACACTTTCCTTTCCCGTCTGGTCATCCTTCGGCCAGTACGTGTAAATATCATCGAACACCACCGGGATCTTGCTCTGCAGTTCCTTCAGCAACGGGCACATCAGCTCTCTCATCTGAGGATGGGCCGCCACAGGAGTACGCAGCTTGAAGATATTGCGCCACTCACGGTAGTTGGCCGTCACAACAATCTCGGTCTTCAGACACAGGGGCAACACGCAGCGGGCTTGTTCGGGACGCATACCATGGTCAATGAGGTCAATATAGTCACCTTCCACATCCTCACACATATCGCGGAACAAGGCCCACTTATAATATTCTTCGCTCCGTGCATCAAATTGCTGAGCCATGCCGTCAGGAATATAAGACGGCCGAATAAAGCTCAGTTCCCCGCCAAACTTCTCCTTCGAGTAGTTGCAGTACCGAGTGCTCTCCTGCGCAAAGCTCGCAATACGGTGCCGCACCAGCTCATTGGCCACACCACGGTCGCACGTAAACAGCACGCTCAGCTGAGAATGCTCCAGCATAGCCTCATGCCCCTGCTTCACCAGAAAGCCCACCAGCTTCTTTGCCGACTCACCGTCCGGCGTGATCTTGTCTTCGCTCTTGTAGCAGACCCGGGCAATGCGCTCGATCTGCTGCAGCTCCTTGATGCCTCCCTCAGAAATATCAGTGAGGATTTCGTACTTAGGTTCAACGATTTTCATAAAATGTTTACCTCCATAATATTGTTTGTATCATTCAAATATCAAGCATGAATCAAATTTGCTCCGTCTCCCCTAACTTAACTTCACGGACTACCCGGTCAAGCTCTTTGATCTTTTCGATAATAGGGTCGATGTCCTCACAAGTAGGGTTCGCGATCAAAACATTATAGTTCTTGTAGATGCGGTTTTCGATTTGAATATCACACGGCTTGATGTCATGTTTCAAACAGAAAAGTGCATCGTAAATGAAAAGCTGTTCCATGTGCTCCGGTTCATGCTTAGTTCTCAGCGCATGGATACGCAGGAAGTTGTTTGTGAAGTCGATCGCATCGACCACACCATAGCAGTTCTCGGAATAATAAAGACCCACCTCAGGTATCATGTGAAAATCAATCGCATCATTGATGTAAGCGTTGAGTGCCTTCTTACTCTGAGGGAACTTTCGTCCAACTCTAATACTTCTCGCCGCATATGCGTGCGGATTCTTGATGTCGCCCTCTGGTTTAACGAATTTCATAATTAGATCCCCTTTTCATCAGTGCATTCAGTATTTCGAGCTGGCCGAGGCTCTTTTCATTACCCCTTTGCGGAACTATGTATCCGAGATGAGCCATTTGTTTATGGTCGCAGGATTTCACTTTGGGACACTGCTGGCATTTTGGAGCAAGAATGGTGATTGCTCCAAAGTCTTCGTTCATAAACTATCCTCTCGCTTCAACTTACACTCCCAGTCGCCGCAGATATCTCCGCAAGCGAACTTCTTTGCGGTCTTCATGCCCTTTCGGATAGCCTCCTGCTTGTCGGTCGCCCTGACTTCAAAGGTCTGATGCCCACCGCCATTGTCCGTGCAGGAAAATATAAAGGTGTGTTTCATATATTGGCTATCCTTTCTGCTTCGGGATCTCGTAAAATTGAATCCCACTTTCTAATAAGACTCTGTAAGCCACGGTCATCCACCAATGGAGTCATCGTTGTTTCATCGTATTGCAATATAACACTGCCTTCTTTATGGCACCCGAAACCGCATCGTGGACATACTGTCACGTATTTAATTTCTAGTTTCGTGCCAGTCATTACCGTATCAGACACAATAGGCTTTACCTTTGCGTAACATACCGGACAACATCTCATAAGAAATCCTCCGTAATAGCTAGTACGAATATATCGATTACTTCGTTCAGGAAGGCGACCACACGATACGGCCAACTATCAAGCTTGCTATTAGGCATGCAGTCCTTTTCCTGAATATCAGACGACCTCTCATATACAGGAACCTGCACAGTAGGTGTACGTACTACTGCATATGGAACATTATCTGCCCACAAAACTGTTTCCTCAACATATTGAACTTCTTGGGCGCAGATTTGCCGAATATCTTTTGCACTGTATGCTCCAGCTTGTGCTATTGCACTTAAGGCCCTGGAAAACTGCTCAACATCATCCATCTGTCATACCTCACAGCAAAATCCGGAACAAAATGAACCAGATCAGTTTCAACGTGAATACCACGATCAGCAACCATGCGCAAACCACAAGGGTGACCGCAATCACATGACCGAAGAAACGGCCAAGCTTTTCCCAAAATTTGTCAGTCATCGACTTCCGCCCTTTCGTATCCAAGGGAAATCCGCAAGTCCGAAACCGGTAGATTCCCCATCGCTGTTGCTGCAGCAATGAATCTCATATAGCAATGGCGAAAGTGGCTTGTATTTGTCTTTTCCGCCATTGCATCGTCCTGCAAGGTTCACCATGTTGCTTATAGCCGTATCACACCCATCAGTCGTCACCGGACAAAATGTTTTCCCGCATAACCGGCATTTATAGATCTGATTGTACAAATCATGCTTCATTTTGTACACCTCCTCACAGCATCCACCCGGCACTCTGCAGCGTTCAGCTCGAAAATAGCAGCATCCACAAATTCCGGGTCGCAGTTCTCAAAGTGGTTCCGAGCCACTTCCAAATCCCGCAAAGCCTCCCACAGGGTATTAACCGTTGTCGGAATCGGCTCCATGCGGAATATCTTTTTGACATACTCAGCGATTTTTCGCAGCATTTCTACACCTCCACATCTTTGTGACCTGACGAGCCGTGAGCCAGCCCTCAACATCATCATGGCCAAGCAGCTGCGCACCCATCACCTCGATAAGCCCCTGCTCAAAGCCATAGGAACCCCAACCCCAAATGCCATCCCAGATACGATTTCCAGCAGCATCATATGCAATAATTTGCTCACCACCATCATGCCGTCCGCCAGGAAGAAACTCCTGATTGTCCGGTCTGTCCATCTCTGGCCAACGGCGTCCATAAGTATGCAGAACCTTAGCGTGCTTCAGCAGAATATCCAGCTTCTGCATCTCGGTCATGTGATTCCAAACCCGGAGTTTCCAGGTTTTCTTAGACATGTTTCTCATTTCTGCATTTCCTTTCGTCAGCCTCCATGGTCTTTGCGATTTTATGCTGAATATAAAGCACACAGCCAGCCTGACTATCACACCCGAATGAAGCCAATAATCCAGCAATAGCATTCAAAGAGTTCAAATCCTCTTCAGCAAATATCATTTAGTGTTCGCCGTTCCTCCTGATACTCTACAATTTGGGTTACTTCGCTCTGAACCCGGCGTAAGAAATCACACGCACCGTAGCAACCGCATTCCGCCAATGCTTCGGCGATATCGCCCAAAATATCCATATCGGTTCTTGTGAGATTAACTTGAGGAATAACTTCAATGTTCTCCTCTGTGATAAATGGAGTATAGTCCCCACAATGGCAGCATTTAATGTTCATACGTTGCATACAAGCATCTCCTTCGATGATAAAAATAAAGAGCCGCAGATTTCTCCACGGCTCCCGCCTTAAAAATAGTGAACCCCACAATTGAGTCTAGTCATAGAATCATCAAATCTACGGATAATGTCATATGCATTTTCGTGCAAAGGGCTTTCTGCCTGATATCTTCGGGCTACTTCCATCAGCTTGGCTCTAGTTACTTCATTGAAGCCACCATTTTTTTCGGCTTCAATATAAATATCACATGCCTTGCATCCGTACCTCATTGCCATAAGTACACCGTGCAAATATCCTTTTGCATAATAATATGCTCCGTAAATTTTCAGAAACATCTTCATCATGTGTTTCACCTCCATAAAGGAGCCCGTTATTTTCGCGTCTTCTCCTCGAACTTCACGGGCTTCTTGCTGCCCTCCCGTGCACACTCCGTCAGGCACTCGTTGCAGGGTTCATCCGTCTCCAGCACCTTGAAGTTCTTGCACTTCGGGCAGTAGGTCGCATAGTCCACCTCACGCATCGGTTTCACCTTTAAGCCTTTCATCCACAATATCTTTTATGGAGACAATCGCCGCACGGTTGCAATAACAGCATTTCAACTTAATTTTTTCATTGAGAACGCACACTCGCCATGCTACGCCATCGCAAATCTGCCCATTCTCTTTAATGATCGTAGCCTCACAATTGGGGCAAAGGACTTGATAGTTCTTTTTCTTAACCTCCCCAACCTTCACAGCAAACCTATCATCCAACTCCGGGTGAGTCTCCCGCTGGTTCAGTGCCCAGAGCAGGTTCCAGCAGGCAGCTCGCAGGTGGTCCTCATCGTCCATACCAACCATGTACTTTGCCAGATGCCGAGAAGCACTGTCCAGCAGCGAATGCAGCGGAATGCCCTTGTCCACATTGTGCTCGCCGTACTTCAGGGCACCTTCTTCGCAGTGCTTGCTGACCTCCATGATGCCATACCAGGGCAGAAGATCCATCCGTCCCTTCCCTGCATGCATGTCACGCTTTGCACCGGTTTCAAATTCGGTACGATCGCCAGAATCCTTAATCATTTCCTTTTCCTCCATGTGTAATAAACAGCATAAATCTGGTTGCGTTCTTTTAATCTATTGACAATTTGTTTGTTGATTTCGATATGCGCTCTTGGGGCAAACAGCTGTTCTGGAGCATTGATGTAACAGTATCTCTCGCTGAAAGGAATATGTTTTTCGCTTCGATCAATCAAGAAACGACCTGTAAAAGCACCATCATCTCTGATGCAGAGATATTTCCAAATAGCAGACAGTGGGCTGCTGTCGTAAGGAACAAACGTTGCATTTTGCTCTCCAAAGCGCGTTACACGATGGCAATTAGCATTAATAACTTTGGTAAGTTTCTTCTTGCTTTTTCGTGAGATATTTCCCATCAGCAGAACCTCCTGATACGCCCCTGCATAACCTTGTTGGGAATATCCAGCCACCGGATTTTGCATTTGTCCTTGTAGTCAGGGCGCAGCTTCTGCAGAATCATCTTCAATGGCTGCCTCTTAATTTCTTCAATCAAGTCCATGAGACAAGCCGTTACTTTCTCGAAGCATTCTGCAATCGCATTTAAGACATCTGCTATTTTCTCACAGGTCGTCGCAGTAAGTCTTAAAGAATCATAAATATCATGCTCCATAGAATTTCCTTTCGTTAAACTGTTTCTTTTGCATCAATGCTCTGGAAATGGCCACATCGATACCGCTACGGCTCTTCAGGTGGTAGAACCAGAGATCCTTGAAAGGTGTATTCAGCCGGTCGATGCGCCCAGATGCCTGCTCCATGACCTTATAGGAGTAGTTCTGGCTATAAAAAATAATGGTATCTGTCTTGATACAGTTCCAACCTTCTGCTCCAGCGTTGTACTGTACAAGATAGACCCATTTATCCGTATCCGGTATCGGTTGATGCTTGTGCCCATTCCACTGAGCCACCTCCACACCGTTGTCATAAGGCAGATGCAGGAGAATATCCAACTCATAGTCGAAGTTATAGAAGATGATAGCTCTCGGGTGTGTCATGCAAATATCAAGCACTTCCTGTTGCCGAGATTCATCCGCATTGACCACCCTCCGCAGGCTGGAGCAGAACTCACTTGCTGTTTCAATAGGCCGCCCTTCCCATGGATTCCACCGGCTCATGCAAATATCTTTGTACTTGCGCTGGTCGAACTCGACGTAGATGTTCTCATGATGCGGTATCGTCTTCCGCTCAAAGTCCATATCAACCAGAATCCGTTCCCGCAGACGTATCAGCCTGCCAGTGTTCAAATATCTGTCAATTTTGGGGTACTTTGAGAAGCGACTATAGACCACGTGCTCATTATTGAACTGTGTCCGGTTCCGGTAGAATCCATTTGCAATAAACACCGGAATATAATCGGTCCAGCAATCGCCAGGCGTGGCACTCAGAAGAATCCAGTCGTTTTCCCTCGTAATACGTAAGAAATCCTTCACCCACGAGCCATTGCCCACAACACGCTGTTCATCGAATATGAAGAACGCGCGTTTGATGCCAATGTACTTGCCGATGTTGTTCCAAGAATCAATTACAACTTTGTGGTTGTAAAGGTCAAGGCTCTCATCAGTAGACATGAAAAAGGGAGCGAGTTCTTCGTCCCACTCCCCTGTGTCTCGTTTCCGTGCTGTTGTGATAATATAAAGGTCTTCGGGCTCAACCATCGGAACGTACTCTTCTGTGTTGAGCTTTCCATCGAACATCTGGTAATAAAATGCCAGCCCCGTTCTGCTTTTTCCGCTTCCTACCCCACCACACAGAATACAGCCCAGTCTCATTTTCTGGACTGCTTCGAGCTGGTAGTCGTAAAGCTGAACTCCCGCCATCAGAGTAATCACCTCATTTCTTTGTGAACATGAATGGCTTCAGGATAGCAATGATTCTCGTAGGCCAACAGGGCAATTGTAGCTTCCTCTTCATCTGCGCCCTCGCCAAATATTGTGTATGCAAATATCTCTTTACCATTGTAAGTAAAGATTTTCCATAACTGTTTCGGTTTCATAGCAGTGACCTCAGGAAATTTTCACAACGGTTTCCTTACCACCCTGATTGCCGGTAATAGCGTCCGAAATAGAACCGTAAATCTTCTTAACGTTCTTCAGATTGTCGTTAAAATCCTCCAAAATATCTTCCATACTCTCCGCCAGCTGATTCTTGGCCTCATCTTTTACTTCTTCGCGCAGATCAGAAATATCAATCCGACCGAGCTGGTCCTTGATTTCCTTCTTTACGCTACCCTGCAGGGTTACATACTCCTTGTTGATGGCAGACTTAACCTGACGGGCTGTTTCAGCGTGAATATCCGTAATAGCTGCGTTAGTTGCCCGCTGGATTGCATAGTCAGTCCGGTTCACGACAGCCTTATCCACAGCATCCTTGATAATGTAATCAGGGATCTGGATGGCGGCATCATCTGCCAATCGGTCAATTTTGCTATCAAGTTTCTTTGCAAGGGCATTCATCTTGCAGTGAACCCCGATAGCGTAGCCTGCACCAACCAGCCCAATAACCCATCCTGCTGCATTCATGTAGAGCTCCATAGATTTTTTCATACCAATACTCCTTTGTCTTAAATGCGTATTTTCGGACACTTGCAGGTCATACAGGATTCGAACCTGTCATGCTCGCCCTAGCGAATGACCCATATAAAAGGAGCCGCAGATTTCTCCACGGCTCCCGAAATTATTGCGATTACTGCTTCGGCTTCATACACACCATATATCTTTTACCGTCCTCGTCCTCAAGCAGACCATAGCAGCGGCGAAACATACTGGTGTATTTCTCGACCATCTCATCCGAAAGAGAGCCAAAGTCATCTTCGGTCAAGCCTACAATCAAAAATGTACCAACCACATAGTCGTACATCTGAGCGTCAGCGTTATAAAGCGGCCGGTTGAACTCCAAGCCCATGAGTTTGCCCTCATCGTTGCAAATAAGAGCAACTTTGTCGTCCCACGGGTAGGTTGCTTGAATCAGGCCGCCAACCTCTTTCTGCAGAGATTCCAACGAGCCATCAATGTCGATGACCTCCGGTCGGCACATCGGTTTGATACGCAATACTTTCATAGTTCTTCTCCTTTATTAAAAATATAAGTCTGAGCTGCTGCCTCTGAGAACGCCATTTGCGACGTGGGCACTCACCGACTGGACCATTCAACGGAAGACTAACTCCTGCACTCAGAAATATCATTTAATAAATTTCGAGGTTTGCGATGCGCGCATCGCGACGCTTCTGCTCGATGATATCAGGAGCAACGTAACTGACATTCACCAGATAGGACGGGATGTTGTAGTTCTTTGCGGCGAGATTTTCGATGATGCAGCCACGATAGCCCTTGTCCTCATCGTAAATGCCGATGAAGCGATCTGCTTCCGACAGTTTCTTGATGCTCTCACCGAGATACCAAAGAGCCATGTTGGTGTTTTCAGGAGGATTCTCCTCGAAATAAGTCGGGATAACCTCCAGCTCTTCGCCAAAGACAGCCTCTGCAATCTTGTGCATCTGCTCCATGGATGCTTTGATGGCGTATTCCGTGCGATTACGCATAGGAACACTGATAAACAGTTTCTTCATGCGCTCCTCCTTAGTACGGCAAATCGTTCGGATCGTTAGGCTCAGCCATCTCGCGCTGCTCATACTTAGCAGCATACGGGTCGGCATCTGTGTCCTGCTCTACGTAGAGAATATCCGCGTACAGCGTGTACTGGCCGGGGTTGTTCCGGTTCTCATACAGGTTAGCCTGCAGGTTCACGTTCTTCACACGGATATAATCCAGCTGACCGATGTTCTCAGCGTTGCAGGCAACCTTGCGGCCAGTGGTGGTGATCCAGAAAACCTGCGGAGGCCACTTGGAGTCCATGTTGACCGTCACCGGGACGTAGAAGGTCGGTACGAACGGCTCATCGTAGATGTGGTTGGGGTTCGGTTTGGTCTGCTTGACGTTCAGCCCCATTTCGATGAGCTGCTGAGCCTGCTCCTCCGTAGGGATGACCACATTCACACGCCGCCGGGACGAGCCGTAACGGTCGCGGTTCGGGTCGCCGGAGAAATTGGTGTCGAAAATAAACCGGGTATTGTCAATATTTACCTTTGCTTTCATAATAGAAACTCCTTTACTCTTTTTCTTTAGTGCATCGCCGCACTCATTTTTGCCAGCAACCCCGCGATACCATCCTTGGTCTGCGCAGCCACCTGATCCAGCTCTTTCAACACCTTGGCATAAGCACCAGCATCCTCATTGGTTTCATCCGGCTTACACCACTTCTTAAAGACCTTGTGGAATCGGCTATCATTGCCTGCCATTTTCTTCACAATAGCCATAGCGAGGCCCTTTTCCTTATCGAAAATATCATCAGGCCCACACTTCACCACAGTCTTGGTGCCATCCGACCACAGAACAACCGTTGCCGGGTCGTTGAAGATGACCTTACGGATGCATACACTACACATGCCGAACTTCACAATATCATTCTTCTTGGCACGCTCCGTGGACTGGCGAGAGTAGTCAATCGCCATCCCTTTGTGTATAGCCCTTGCGAGTTCATGATTGGCCATAAGCATCACTGGGGGCAACTCAGGGCACGCGTTCCAATTCCAAGCATCTTTTTCCATTTATCTCACCTCATAATTTCTTGCAGCTTCGTCCTGAATATCACCCCAGGGTAAATCAGGCTTCTGCCAAGGTGACATTCCACCATCATCCGATACGAACCATTCCAGGTCGCCGTACTGAGCAATAGTGTCCGCCGCCTCATCAACCATCTTGTCGAAATAAGAGCGGTCAATGCTATCCTCCAGATGGAGGTTATAGACCATCTCACTTTCCAGCCAGCGGTAGTCTTTGGCTCCAGTGACCGAATTATATTTCGTCTCACCGTCGTCTCGGACACCCGCTTCACGCATCAGCAGCGCTCCGCCGCATCCGGGTTTGATGGGGCAGAATTGACCAACACGCCCCACGAAAATATAATTGTGCTCGTCTTCGGGCAGAGCCTCGTTTTTATCGAGGTAGATTGCGCCCTTAGAAACCGACTTGGTTTCACAAAGGTCGTCGAACACAATATCTTCGTGGGAGAAAAGCGTTTTAAACACATACGGCACCTGAAACTGAGCACCAGTCGCAGTCCAATGACCGCCCTTCTTCTCGTTCTTTTCAGGAATATAGCCGTACTGTGCCTTTGCTGTATCTGCATCGAGATACTTTGCAATATAAACGGCGTTGTTCACAAGGCACATTTTTTCGTATGTGGCCTCATGCTCAAACGTGTATCCGTACTTTTTCGCAAAATCCATGCAGAAGTCAATGATTTCAGGCGTTGCATCCGGAATCTTGATAGAGTCCGTCTTGATGTGTGCCACCGTGAAACCACGCTGCTGCACCTCGTCCTGCAGAGTGCGCATAAATAAAGCCCCTCGAAGCGCCACAATGTTATTGGCGTTCTTGGGGTTGCGGAATGGATTATCAAAGGTTGCACTGGTTAGACCGTAAACCGAGTTGATAGCGATTTTCAGAGCTTGCGCCAATGCTTTCGCCTGTGCGGGGTCATCCAAATATTTGGACAACTTACCGCCAAAGAGCTTCTTGGCCTTGTCGTACTCACCATGTTTTACATAGATACGTACATCCATCAGGTCATTGAAGTTCTTGGTGTAGTCGCCAAAGTAGTTTAGAGCGACGGCTGAGTGCGGGTGCAGAGAGGCAACATCCAGCAGGGCGATGTTGTAGTACATACCGGGTTCGGCATAGACATAACCGCCCAGTCCAAGGTCAGTACCACGAAACATATTGTGCATCCGACCATCTTCGCCTCTGACCCACTCATAACCCGGGAAGGCGTTGATGATATTCTTATCGGTCAGAATATCAGGCTCGACTTCTACCACCGAATCGGACTTACCCGTAGCTAAATCTGTATAGACCAGCTGAGGATGCTTTTCCTTGCCGAAAATAATGCGCGTGGTCAGGCTGTTGGTAGTGTCGTTGACGGTCATCCCAGCAACATCTGCCAGAATTTCACGTGCAACAAAGTCAGCCTTACGATCTTTGGAGTTGAACACTGCTTCGGTGGCGATAACGTCATTGTCGCAATACTCCGCGACCTGTTCCCATTTCTCTTCGGGCACCGGCTGGTTCCAAGGTAAGCCAAGCTCCTGATGATGGATACCCAACTCAATCTCGAACTTTTTCAGGCTCTGTTTCTTCGACGAGAAATCGAAAATATCCGTGTAGGACAGGTTATAGGCCTCACCAAAGAAGCCCATACGGTCATTAATAATACGGTTCGACAGTGCGTACAGCTGCTCCGTATTCCAGCCGAGCATGCAAGCCCAAAGCATGTGGTTATCGTATTTGCGGTTATTAAAGCCAATCAGACGATATTGTGTCAACTTCTCAATATCCGTAGGGCTAGGATTGATCAACCGATTCACCGGCTTGTCCTCACCGGCAAATTTCCAGTTGACCAAAAAGAGATTCGGAAACACCTCACAGTCGAAAAATACGATGGGTGCTTTCTCACCGTCATCAACCTGCGATTCAACATCTTCTCTTGACTTGAAGTGCATCTTCGCCGTGATTTTCAGACAGGCATCGGCCTGGTTCGTGCTGTTTACGGCAAAGGCCAGAATCGCATTGCGCATGTCGTCCACATTATAGGGAATCCCACTCTCGTAGGCTTCATCCATAATATGAGCGATAAAGTCAATGCTGGGTTTAGTGTAGGGACTGATTTCTTTTGCGAGGGCTTTCTTAATGAGTACCCGCAGGTGCTTCTCATTTTGAATCTGCTTCACATCGACCATTGCTTTTTCTCCCTTCAACGGCAAGCCGCTGCTGATTTTGGCAACCGGAATATCATTGCACTTGGTCAGCATTCTTCTCAGCGAAGAATTTCCGGTGAACACTTTAACCTCAATATGCTCATCGTATACACGGCTCAGTTTGCTTGCGTCCCCTGTGTAAATATAGTGCAAGTGGATTCCTGCACCAGATTTACTCAGTTCTGCGTAGGTAGCAGGCCACTTGGACGCTGCCTCCAGATTTCGCTCAAAGCATTTCTTGCCATCGTCGCCCGGAATATCAAAGTCAATGACGATGCAGGTTTCAGGGACTTTGACATAGTGGAGCTTAGAAGTAAGAATATCTTTGAGCAGCGTTTTGACATTCTCCCACTTTTGCGTAGGAGTGCCATTTTCGTTCGCATACTGCGCAGGACAGTCCTTGCAAATATCATCAAAGAGAGAATGCTGTGGTTTCAGATCAATCCATGACTTGGATGGTTCCTCCTTTGAAGCTGCTTCTGCAGGTGCGGGGTCGGCAAATTCTTTGAACTTGTCTGCCTTGAATCCACTGTAGTAGCTTCGCACTCGTTCGCCATTCACATCTTCTGCGCGTTCCTTGTAATCCGCAAAGTAGTTCATCAGCTCTTCACGGAATGCACGCATCGAATACGGATAGACAACCTTTGCTCGCTGGTTATACTCGTCATACATCGCCCATGCTCTCTTCAGGGAAATACCGTCTTCTTTCTTGAAAATGTAATACCGGTCGAGCATGAAGTTATAGAAGTCATTGGAAGCGCCAAGCATTCTTGTCGGAATATAATCGTCATAGCGATGTTTATTCCCCTCATAGACCTCCTTGCAGTGCCATGCAATACCGCCAAGCTCGAAATCGGTCTTGGCATAGAGTTCAGAATATCTTTTCTGAGGGACTTTCTCACCTGTGGGCACCACATCGATCAATCGGCGAATCAAACCGGACTTCGCATCGGTGATTTTGACAGGCTTGTTTGTGGCGAGAATCAGGAAGCTCTTGAATTGATTGGCATAAGCACTGCGGAACTTCTCATTGACCATCATGGTCTCATGAGACACCAATGAATTCAGACGAGTATTGTCCTCGATTTTGGACAGGTTACCTTCATGCTGAATTGCGATCAGAGGGTTCGCCTTGAAAGCTTCCAGTGAGAATGCATTGGATGCCGAGCCCAGTGCCTGAGAATCGAATGCTGCATAATATCCAGTAAAGAGCTTCTGGATGATGTTCAGCACTGTGGATTTACCACTACCGGGCGGACCATAGAGAACCATGAACTTCTGAATTGTCTTGGAATCGCCATTGACAATAGAACCGATACACCACTCGATTTTCTCTCGCTCCTCTGGAGAATAGAGTGTCTGCATCAGCTCATCATAGGCGTCAATGTTCCCCGGTTCCAGCACATAAGGGAGTCTCTTGGACGCATAGCTTTCCTTTTTGACCGGAGTGTTCGCAAATATCAGCTGTTCATCCAGTGTGTGGTAGTTATCCCGCATCTGACGCTGACAATACTTGTGCCAGTTGTCAATCATGCCCGATTCAGCGTCCCACATATGGAGCACCCGGTAATTATCCAGATGCTCCTTGTGTTCGTTCGTGTAAATATCCAACTCATGGTCAATCAGTTGAAGTGCATCCTGTTCGTCAATGCTCCACAATCCTCGCTCTTCCAGCCAGATAGCGTAGAAATCAGAACCCCGAATCATCAAGTCCTTGGACTTTTTGATGATGAATTTGGGATAGATTTCGATTACACCGCGTTTTCCCGTGCGCGTTGCAATCATCAGGAAATCAATCATTGGTAACTGACTTCCTCCTTTCTACGAGGTCTGTATCAGACATCTTTTTTCGTGACACTCGCCTTGCCATCGCAGCAAATGTCCTTTTCAAACTGCATCTCTGCGAGTTCTGCTTCGGCAGCATCGGCGCGTTCCTTTTCAGCCTTGCGCTTCTTCTCGCTTTCATCCAGCATCTTGCAGGCAGTCCAGAACAGGCCAATGGTGCCTACCAGCAGCAGGTTCTTGCCGAAAAGCTTGCCCCTCTGGCGGCGAATCACCTTCTGGGCGGCATCCAGTGCCAGCTGAGTCTGTGCGAGTTCGTAATAAATGTTATTCATAGTCACTTTTCCTCCAATAATTAAGGTCTGCCAAAATCAGCCGACCAATGTGTTCGGTATTCCTACATGCTGTAATTCGCATCAAAACGACGGAATCATGGAGAACTTGCTCTATTACACCTTCCATCGGGATGCATATTTTCGATACGTACACCATCACATGTTGCTTTCGTTGAGATACGCCATCAGCTGATACCAAATATCTAACTGTCGCATATCCACGTTCGGGCTTATTAAAGTAAAGAGCCCACCAGCTCCATTCGGCTGATAGGCTCTCTGATTGAAACGGTCGATAATAAATTGAGCGCGACCCTCATTGAACCGAGCATCATCCATAGCCGCCAGCCCAAGACTGACAACCATGCTCCAGAACCATTGTCCTACTCGATTTCCTGCTTCAGAATCTGCCATGATATGCTCTTCGATGCGGATGGAAAGCCCCACCATCATCTCCAACATACTACATGGCATCCCGCTCGTTGCACTGTTCAACGCTGCATATGGGATACTTTTTTCCTGAGCGAATCGGTAGCGCAAGTCTCGCCCATCTTCAGCACGACTCGCATCCATTTCACAGGATGGAATAAAGTCTTGCTGAAATAAAAACGCAAGCAGCTTGTGGAAAGAAAGGTTTCTGGGTTCCCATCTTCCGCAAACCGTTTCACGCAGCCAGTCAAAATACTGACTGGTCGTATCGTTGAATATCATTCATGCTCCTCTCCGGAGTTAGGATACAAGTCCGCATACTTATTGCGCACCTTCAGAACTTCGTAGTCCTTCCGGTAGTTGTGATTGCGGACATGGACAAGGTCAGGGGCTTCTGCTCCAAAATTATCCAGAGCCTTAGAGCCAATCACCTTTTCAATGTCCTCTACCCTACTCCCATCACTATCATACGCCAGGATGCCGTCTGCATAGTAGGTCAGGAAGCTGGTTTCGTAATCGTCCTCGTTACCGAACTCGTCGCTCGGAATGATCTCAATAGTCTCCATCGGCTCATGGGTCGGCTTCTCAGAATCTTCCTCCTGACGATACGGGCCGCTCACGAGATCGTACGCCTTTTCGTTCGCCCGCTGCTCGATGGTCGTATCCAGTTCCTGCTCACGCTGCTTAAAATGGTTCCGAGCGTCCTCGACCAGCACATCTGCCTGCTTCTTGTAAGTATCGCGCATCAGGAAGTGCATCGTGGCAACACCAGCAGCAAATCCGCCTACAAATATCAAGGCATCACGCATCAGTTTTTTCATTGGTTTCTTCTCCTTTAATCGTCATCATGGTGAAGGCCAGTCCTCCAAAAAAGAGCGAAACACTCATGAGGACCCCTCCAACCAGATGCCGCTTTCGTTTCGTGTCGGTCAAATAATCGAGGAATAAAAACACCGATTCTAAACCGTCCATAAATATCCTTTCACTCAGAAAGGACTGCCAGACCGGATACGAAGCACACTCCGGCCATGACTGCAAATACATAGGAAAGAGTCTTTACGTATCTGGTCATAGCTTGTCCCTCCAAAATATCAGTTAGATTTTGTCGATGATGATGCCGTCACAGTTGAAGTGCAGAATGACAGAACGCTCCTCGCCACGGAGGAAGCTCTTCAGTGCCTCATCGCTCGATTCAAAGCTCGTGAGGCCGAAATCCACATGGTTGTGCAGCGAAGTGTCGTTCGGATTGTATACCCAGCCAACGACCTGACCAGTAGGAGTGCGCAGAGATTGACCACCGTGCGTGCCAATCATGGTGAGCACCTCATTCAGGAACAGATGCCCCTGAGAACGCAGTTTCTTGTTCGCTGCAGACTCCATGAGGAGCAGATAGTTCCGATTCAGGTCGGCATCCCGCTCCCACGTGTCTACAGTTTCATCGAAAATCAGAGTGCACGGATCATCTGCCTGCTCAGCGATATCCTTGTACTCTTTGATGACCTCCTCTACACCGTTCTCATCGACCTTCTTGGTTTCAACCTCCACGGCCTTAACGTTCTGCTCCAATTCATGCTGTACCCGCTCGCCAAAGCGGTCGGCGACGCGGTTCTTATAGCTGTTGAAAGACTGCTCCAGCGCGATGTAGGCAGCCGTCAGCGTTGCATTCCGCTTCGTCATGATATGATGACTGCCGAACATGCAACCGAGAGATGCTGCGCCCAGACCAATCGCAGGTGCATACACCTTTGCAAGCTTCATACCGGTCTTAATGTAAGTCTCACCTTCCGACAGCTGAATTTCCCCGGAGTCCACCTTATCTTTAGTCTCGTGGATTTTCTCCACATTTGCCTTGTGCTCGGCCAGAATATACTGTGCCTTCAGGGTCGCCTTGCAGGCCAGAACGGTTGCAGTTACGCCACCGATTGCAGCACCAACCACCATGATGGTCGGGCTTGCTTTCTTCAGCTTGAATGCAGTCTTAGACAACATCTGCGTTGCCTTGGTCATGATTTCTTCCTTTTTCATAAAATATCAGTCCTTTCAATTAGTTCAGAGGAACAGGTTTCGGAAATACGATAGTGTAACCGCCCGGAACGCCCTTGATAGATGCAGGCCCAAGGTCATACCACCCATACTTACAGTCCTGATAATCACGAGCATCACGGGTAATTCCCACAACATCGTAAAAATCAGCAATCGTGACCTGCCCGTATTCGTGGAGCGCATGGCCCATCTCGTTCAAAACATCATTCGCATCGGCATAGCTATCGAAGGTGATGTTCTGCCAGTCCAGCCGGTTCGGGCGATAGTTGTTCTGCGGAGGACGGCTCTGGTTTGCATTTGCGTAGTAGCTGCTATAGCTGTTACGCTGCTGAGAATATCCGCCCGTATTGGTGCGGGAACGGTCGACACCGAACAGTGCGATATTGACCGCAGAGCACACCATGTTCTTGATGCCGGGCAGAATATAATCCGTCCACAGCTTTTCGCGAATCGTCTGCAGGTCTTCTGCGAGAAAGTTATGCGCCAGCTTCTGGATCTCGCTCTCCTGTTTGATGGTCACCTTACCGGTCGTGACCTTTTTCAGCTGTTTCTTAGGCGTCTCGCCAGTGGAGTTGATGCTGCTGGAAGGCATTTCGATTTTAGCCATTGGCCATACCCTCCTCTGCGTATTGGAGGATGGTTTCACCGATATCCTTTGCGGTCTCAGGCAACCAGGCAGTGCCAAAGGTCTTGCCGGTCGTCTTGTCTGTAATGCTGATGATAACCTTTTTCATACCCTTGATAGTGGTTCCGGTGTCCACACGGAGCCGGTAATCTTTCAGAATATCCTGATAGTGCTTCTTAAACATCACTTTGATGCAAGCCTTATCCCCGGCAACGCCAACAGCCACACCCGCAGCAAAGATGCCACCGATTACTGCAGCCTTTTTCCAGTTGAACTTTTTGTCGTTTTTCTTTTCCATGGTAATTCTCCTTTGTAAAAATAAAAGGAGCCGCAGATTTCTCCACGGCTCCGTCACGGTTGTCCAACAGATTATTCTTCGTCGGTTTCCACCACTTCGGTCACTTCTGCTTCGATGGGCTCGTCCTTTGCCTTCTTGCTGTCAATCCAGTTCTTCGCCTTGTAGCACAGCGGAACGAGCACGTGCTTGCAGAGCAGCTCAGCACCCTTGTAAGCTGCGGCACCAGCCAGCATAAATACTGCCGTCTTGCCAAAGCTACCAGATGCGCTCGACATCTCTGCATGGTTCTCGTCCACACTGGGCACCAGGTTATCGACCTCCGGCGTTGCATCCGTCAGGTTCTCAGTCATAGCGTCCATGTTGTTCATCATTTCGTTTTCCATAGTGATTCTCCTTTAATTAAAATATAAATGTTGGAGTATACCTCCATAACAGTCGGTGAAAATTTCGCGAATCAGTACCCAAGCCACTTCGGAGGCGTGCTGTAGTCCAAGACCATGCAAGGCATTCCGTCCTCGTCCAGCTTGGAGTTGTAGAATGTTTCAATGGTCAGCGTGGAATCCGTATCCCAGCCCAGAAGGTCGCCGTTCTTGATGTGCTCCAGCCCCAGATAATCGAACAGGTCATTCTGGGTCACACGAAAATCGCTGAGGAGCTGCTTGTTCAGGCCGTTCATCGCCCGATCCAGTGCGTTTACGGTCGTCTTGAAATATCTTCCAGAGAAGCTTTCATAGCACTCGACCAGCTGGTCATAAGATGCGTCGCGTGCAGCAGGTACAATAACTGGTGTCTCTTCCGGCTGTTTTGCCATCTTATCAAGGGTGATGGTCTGACGAAGCTCCTTCTCCTTATCCTCGCCAATGGTTTCCACGACTTTCTCCTGATACTGCTTCAGAGCGCTTTCGCTCAGAGAATATGCAGCCGCCAGAGCTGCGTTGCGCCGGTCGTTCTCGTTCATGGCACCAATCATGCAGCCTGCAGATGCTACCATGGAAATTGCCGTAGGAATATAGGCCGGGGCAGCAGTCTTCACGATGGTTTTCACATCCAGCTTCTCCGTACCGAGTTCCTGCTTTTTCTCATCGAGCAGGATCATCGCCTTGGGGGTTGCCTTGACGGCGAAAACTACGCTCGTGACCATGCCCGCAATGCTACCGCAGACCAGAATTTTGGGAAGGTTCTTTTTAATTCCCTTTCCCACGTTTTTGCCAAATGTTTTCAGGTTCATTTTTCATACCTCCGTAAAATATAAAAGAAAGAGCCGCAGATTTCTCCGCAGCTCTTCGCTTCTTAGTAGAGCCTATCCTCCGCACAATGGCGGTTTTTGTATGCTCCTCTCCTTCTTACCGGAGCAGGGTCGTCCGTCAACCAGCTGTAGAGCCGAATCGGTTGTAGGAGCAAATACCAGATCAGCGCATCAAGTGCGCCAAGCATCGCTCGCCCCAGCACCTTTAAGGCACTCAGCATCTCAGAATCCACCTGCTTGAAGTATTCATGATCGAACATAATTTTTACCTCCAATTCTTTTAGGATTTCTCCATAATAGCGTTGGAAATTTTCGCGATTAGAGGTTCTTTTCTGACAGCTGCTTGCGCACCTCTTCCTGAACCATGTCCCGCAGGTCGTCCTCGGTCTTCTGGTCCTCGATCAGGTCATGACCAAAGCCCATGATTGCGCTTGCTGCCAGCATCGCCATGGATGCAACTTTCCACCAGTTAATGTTCTTCATAAATATCATGCTCCTTTATAGTCCAAATGCCGTTTCATAGCATCGTAGTCCAGAAATTCTTTAATGGGTTCCTGAAATGCTTCTACATAGTAGACTTGCAATCCATCATCGGTCGTTTGCTTGTAGTAGTTGAAGTCAATCCAGTAATACTCCCATTCATTGGAAAGGTACTCAGCGCACCAGCCAAGTTGGTCGCCTTCTGGTGTGAAGTCTAACTCCGGCAGATAAGAAGTAAAGTCGTTCATAGACAATTCGCCGTTTAATGCAAAATACCGATTCGCATTGTAAAAAGCGTCTGTCAATTCAACTTCGGTGGCATGAAAATATCTTTTCGATATAGGCTCGTAGCAAAGCAGCTTCTCCTCTTCCATCTTTTCACGGACTTCCGGGAGCTTTTCTTCTTTGATCTGGTCCTGAATCTCGGCATCTTTTTCAATGCCAAAATTCTCAATCACTTTCTGCCGGTACTCCTGATACGCCTTTCCAAGTGCCATGTATCCAGCGGTCAGGCTTGCAATCTGCTTCTTGTTCAGTGCATTGGAGCCGAGGATACATGCGATGGTGCCCGCGCCAAGTGCAGCGGCAGGCAGATAGAACTTCCAGCAGTCCTGTACTTTTTCCTTTGTGGTATACGCAGGCTCTGCGGAGTTCATCTCAATGAGCTTTTCTGCCTTGATGCTCGCCTTACCCGTTTCGATGGCTGTCAGTACCACACCCACGGAAGCTCCGATTGCCAAGATTGTCCCGCCATTCTTTTTAAGGAATCGGGATGCGGATTTCGTGAGGTTCATAGATTTCTCCCTTCAAATATAAAAGACAAAGAGCCGCAGATTTCTCCACGGCTCTGAGCCTGTCATCAACGATTTCTCATCTTTTCACCAAGGCTGGCGAAATAGTCTGTAAAGATTTCAAATACTTTCTGATTACGCTTGCAATATTTGCTATTGATTTTCGCATACGGGCCAGTAAACCGCATGATTTAATCAATTGCACATAATATCGCTACACATACCAGAATCACTTCTACCATCTTTTTCATAATTTCATACCTCCAAAATGTTACTATGAGATTTCATATCTCCATAAGACGGAATGAATTTTTCGCGAAAAGAAAACAAAAAGAGCCTACGATTTCTCGTAAGCTCACATTGCAAAATATTATTCAAGGAATCACATCAAGGATGCTGTAGCACATCTTTCCGATTTCATTGGGCGCGTAGTCATTGTCTAGGCCGTCATACATCAGCTCGTCGCCAACCCGCTCTTCAATTTCGGCCCACTCATCGGAGAACTCGTTAATTTTGGAGTAATCATAATCAAGTCCAAGTTTTTGCAGAAATTGAATCTGTTCTTTGGTCAACATCGCTATCACCTCTTCTTTGAATATTTTCTAAGTGTATCATGCCCTGTAGGCCACACGGTTGTGATGATACCATTTTCAGGGTTGACATTGACGGTTGCCATTTTACCGATAAGTCTTTGGCTTGGTCTGCCCTTCCCATCGTATTTTGTCTTAATACTATCATGGTTCAAGGGCTTTTTCAAGGCATCAAAAATGCCTTCTACCGTAACCGGCCTGCTCTTCTCTTCACACCTATCGAGTGCATGAGCCGATATTGATGTAACAAGCACGCCATTGGCGGAATAAAAAGGCTTCTTTAACCGTCGAATAGTTCTTGCTTGGATGGAATATCTGTCGTGAGCCAGTTGTTCTTTTGTCCTCCGAACACCCCATTTCATGCCCTTGATACCGTAATGGTAAAGTTCCGTTGTTCCGTCACTCCATCGCCACATATTATTCCTTTCTCGTCATACAATTCCTGCCTTCTTCAAAATATCCATGAGGTCGGCTTTCGGCATCTCGGCATCCAGTTCTAGGTGAACCTTTACCTTCTGCTCCTTATCAGACCATTCGGCCCGAATATCATCCAGATTGACCGTGATACCGTACTTCTGCTTGGCAATCGCCTTGTTGATAGCCGAAGAAATAATTCGGCGCATAAAGCTTGACCGGATAAGCATTAAGTCCTCCATGATGTTCTTCTCCTTTTTTAGATTAAACTCCTATCAAATACTGTCTCCCAACGTTCTTTTTTCAGTGGTTTCATGCGTAAGGCCCACATGATTTGACGGACTGTGACGGTGGGATAGCAGCCATTCACATCTTTTTTCTTTGCATGGTGGTCAAAATATTCCTTGAAACCAGCGTGCAGATAGATTTTGTCGTTCAGCCATGGGTCAATAGCGCTCCATGTGGTGGATTTCGTTTTCTCGTTAAAACGTTGTTGGATAACGCAAAGGCCTTTTTCGTGGTCCAAATATAATGTACTGATGCGATAGACCGGATGATTGCACCGGTACGTTTGACCATAGTAGTTCGTCCAATTTTCAGGTGGTAGATTATGATATCTCATAAAAGAAAGAGAAGCTGCAGATTTCTCCGCAGCCTCTCCTGTCCCTCCTTTATACAGACTTTTTTCCGTAATCCTTGTAGATCGTCTTGCCGTCCCGATAGCGGTCGTCGAACACCTGCACACCGCCTGCCGAACAAATTGCCCAGAACCGGTCATGGTGAATCATCAGAAATGCCCCCAGAGCGGTCGATGCAATACCAGCTACGACTTTCGCCACTTCGGTTTTCCAAGCCTTCTCTGCCTTGTCTGCTTCGATTCTGAGTTCATTTGTCTTCATCTGAAGCTCATCCTCTCGTGCATTCTTGTCAGCCAGGTTTGTTTTCTCCTTAACGCGAATTTCGTAGAACTTTGCAGCGCACTCGTAGGCAGCCTTGTACTCATCGCTTCCCGGTGTCAGATCCTTAATTCGTTCAAGCTCGTGCTTAATTGTTTCGTCCATCAACTTTTCGTTCTGGACTGCATTCAGTTCTTCCATTTTGATTGTCTCCTTTTAAGTCAATATTTGGAGTTTTCTCCATTAAACAGAATGTTTTTCTCGCGGCTTCAGTTTACTCACCTTGTTCACTTTGAGAATAACATACTGTTTATCGGCAAAGTCTACGGATTCCCCACCCAAGTTCAAGAATAGACTTGGGTTCTCGTTCTCGTCTGCCTGAGCAACGATAAGGGAGCCAATCGTTTCGGCCTCGTAGTCAATCTTCCACCGAACAGCAGAACCAACCACGAAGCCAATGGTCGCACAGATAAGCCCCAGACCAATGATGATGTACATTTTCAAATCTCCTTTGTAATAGAATAATGGATAAACCGGTCGTGTGCGTGATGAAAATAAAAGGAGCCGCAGATTTCTCCACGGCTCCCTTACGCCTTAAATGTCGTTTCTGATCAAGAACAGGTCGTTACGATTGCAAGCAGGTCTCACAATCCCTTTTGCCCGAATCAACGCGATTGCATTGGCATAAGCCGCGCGTGCACTTTGAGCGTTCTTGTACTCGCCTGTATCAATGTACATGACTTTCTGGTTGCTCTCGATGAATACGCGGATCTTGTCCATTGCGTTCACATAGCCTCGATCATAGGTAGTCTTTACTCGTTTGCTCATAATAAATTCTCCTTTCAATTTTCAGAAGACATCCTTCCATAATAGAATACGAAAAGTTCGCGTTGGCTAACCTAGAATAAAAAAAGAAAGAGAACGGGAATCGAACCCGTAACCTCTGCATTCCAGCAGCGCTCTACCAATTGAGCTATCTCCTTCCATAAAAGAAGATGAAAATTTCGCGAACAAAAAGCAGAGGGCGTGTTTTTAATTTACTTATTGCCTTTTGCCTTGTCAGAATCCAAATTTTCTCTTGCCTTTTGCAGCTTGATGTATGCCACATATGCTTCCATGGTTGTCGCCACCAAGCAAATTGCAGCACTGCCAGCTTTCATAAAAGGTACAGTCCCTAAAAGTTTCTTTCCAATGACATATCTAGCTTTCATAGTATCATCCTCCAATATGCCCTCTACTTCCATAAAGGAAGATGAAAATTTCACGAACAGGCAAAAAATAAAGAGTCGTAGATTTCTCCACGGCTCTCTTTCCACTAGCAAGAAAGTTCTACCCAACAGTGGTACTGCCCACAAGGTAAAGCGCCATGCGAAGGATGCTTCATCTTATACGGACACGCCTCGCAATTCCTAATATTATCTGGGTCTGCGAGGAATTCTCGTATTAGTGCATTATCACTTCCATCACGTTTCCATTGTATATGCTTCCACTTTTCATTAGGCATAACTAATCACCTCCATAAAACACCCTGAATTTCTCGCGTCCAAAAAGTAAGAGCCGCAGATTTCTCCACGGCTCTCGCCTTTCTTAGTAAACGAGATAATTCGTATACTGCTTCTTTTCTACTTGCTTGATCACACCTGCTTTTTTCAGCAGCTCAAAATCACGGATGATCCCGCCCATGCTGAATGCCTCAAATTCGACATTGAAGTCCGTGCGCTTCTTCTTTCCATCTTCGTAGGTTCTGATCGAATAGACCATCTGGCTAACCAGCCTCGGGTCCATCTTACAGTTCCGACGAACGACTTCCATCATCAGCTCACGTCCTTCATAGTCGTCATCTCTGACACCCTTCACGATAACGGTCATGTGATTTACTTTGCTATTAAACATATTGTGTTCTCCTTTGTATTTAAACAGTGAATATTCGTTCCATAAAGGAACCTGCAATTTTCGCGTTCACTGCCGTTCCTTGCTCAGGAGCCAGAAGAAATAATGGTAAAACTTATAGTATGTTTTTCTGCAGCATGGGCACCCATTGGCTCTCAGTGCATCATAGCACACCTCTTCCGTCACACCTCTTAATACGTATGGTGCAATAGCAGGTTCTAGCTTTGCTACACAGCGGTCGATAATATCAATGTGCATCGAATAGTAGGCTCGTATCATAGCCTGCCGCTCTGTCGAGCTTTCTGGGAGGCTTCCTCTTATAATTCCAGAAACCTCGTGGCTGCTCGATTCCCACCCGTTGACTTGTTCTAAAGCCTTTTTCCAGTCCGGGTACTGCAAGCAAAAGTTTTTCAGCTCGTAGTAGCGGTATTTAGTTATGTAGAAGGAGCTTTTCTTTGAGAGTTCTGGTTTTTCATTCCGCATTTTTTTCATGGACAGGGATTTCCTTTCTAATTTTGTTCAGAAAGGATAATACTGTCCAAAATGGTCGTGTGCGTGCCCCTTTTAATATTCTTACTGATGAATTATGCCAAGGCGAAGCAAATCGTTTAACCTAGAATAGAATTTGATTGGCAAAAATCAGAGAATTTTGCTAAGAGGACTATGTTTTCGGTACATTTCAGCAAGGTCATTTTGAGTGATGTCCAGATATGCTTGTTCTGTCACAGTCACACTACTATGTCCTAATAACCTACTAAGTGTGTAAATATCCCCACCACTCATAAGGAAGCGCTTTGCAAAGTTGTTTCGGAAAACATGCGGGTGAATGTCATTTAGCCCTATCCGCTGGGCATACTTGCGAACATTGGCCTCGAAATTGCTCACCTGTATTCTCTTACCTTTATTCGTGCAAAACAGGAAATCGCTATCACGGTAACGGTCTTTATACTTTATCCACCGTTGAAGCTGTGTTGCCATCTTATCCGAGAAAAACACATAGCGCGCTTTCTTGCCCTTTGTGTTGTCTGCTGGTAGGCTAATGCACCGCTTCACCATGTCTAAATCTGTCACTTCAATCAGTAAGCACTCATTTACTCTCATGCCTGTATCGAGTAGAAGCTGAATAACGATGGAATCGCGGTATTCGCTAAAGCTCGCACTATTCATGCTCTTCAGCAGTCGCTTGAAATCTTCATCCGAAACGAACTCCAATGGCTTTCGTTCTACTTTAACAAAGTCGCCTTTCTTCACAGGTGAACGGAGAATCAGCTCTTCTTCCACGCACCAATTGAAGAAAACTCGCAGGTTCCGCAGATAGTTGTTGATCGTTACGTCCGACACTCGCTTTCCAAAATCAACTCTCCGGTCCGGATAGTTTCCGCTGTTCGGATTCGTAGTAACCGTGTACTTTCCGCGTTCCTTAATGCTCTTTATGTAGCCCTGTATCGCAAGATGGGTGATTTTCTCAGTCAGTAAAATCCCCTGCTCGTCCATATACTGCATGAAGAGCCTAAGTGTCTGTTCGTAGCTGTTGATGGTTTTCGTGCTCAGCCCTTTCAATCCACAGTGCTCAATGAACATTTCAATATCTCTTGCCAACATAAAAAACCTCCTGTACACATCGGGCACTACACCCAATAAATACAGGAGATTTATCGCCATTCGTTTGACTTATTTATCGCTATGAGAGCATAATTCTACATTTTTTATAGCGATAAACAAAAGTCATGATTCCAAAGATTCCAATTTATGCCTTTAAATGTCACCTATATACGTTATCTTTTTACCCCACCCTCTGCCGCTTATCCAGCCGCATCTTATCGGCTATCATTGCAATGAACTCGCTGTTCGTTGGTTTTCCGCGCAGGTTATGGATGGTATAGCCGAAGTAGCTATTGAGGGTATCCACGTCTCCCCTGTCCCATGCCACCTCGATGGCGTGGCGGATGGCCCGCTCCACGCGGCTGGCGGTGGTACCGTTTTTCTTGGCGATTTCCGGGTACAGGCGCTTGGTCACGGCGTTGATGTACTCCGGCTCGTTCATGGTGAGCAGGATGGCATCCCGCAGGAACTGGTAGCCCTTGATGTGCGCAGGCACGCCAATTTGGTGCAATATTTCGGTGACGGTCAGTTCGTCACTGTCCACACTGGTGTGGAGCAGGTGTTTTTCTTGTCCGCTGGCTGCTTTGAGCACCCGGGCGGCAAGGACACTTTCGTCAAAGGGCTTGACGAAATAGTAGGCAAAGCCTTCGTCCAGCAGCTCCTGTACCATCTCCTCACTCTGGAACGCGCCGGTGACGAAAAACGAAGTGTGGCGCTCGCCTGCGGCGTTGTAGCGCTGCTTGACCGCCAGAGCGTCCAGCCCGGGCATAAAGGCGTCCAGCAGCACTACCTGCGGGCGAACGGCCAACATCTTCTGTAAAACCTTATTTCCATCCTTTTCCACAACGGTCACTTCCACGCCCTTTTGCTCCAGCGCCTCACGACAGGCTTCTGTAATCTGAGCACCGGTATCCGACATCAAGAATCTCACTTTATCCATGGTTGTTTCCTCCAATGTGTGCAGTTCCCTTAACACCATGGATTTTACCATAATTTTCCAGATAGTTCAACGGTTTATTTTGGGAAATTATGGAAATTCTGCTCGAATGTCATACTTTTTTATGCTGCTGCGTCCGTTCCGGGCACGGAATGTGCCTGTTCCAGCATGGTTTGTGCAAAAATACCGTAGCCTCGTGTCGGGTCGTTGACCAGCACATGGGTCACTGCACCCACCAGCCGTCCGTTTTGCAGGATGGGGCTGCCGCTCATCCCCTGCACGATGCCGCCGGTCTGCGCCAGCAGTGCCGGGTCGGTGACGCGCAGCACCATGTTGCGGTGCGGGTCGGCGTCGTTCACCTTTTCTATATAGACACGGTAGCTGCGGGGCGTTTCGCCGCTGGTAGTGGTCAGGATCTCTGCCGCGCCGGGCAGCACCTCCTGCGCAAAAGCAAGCTCCGTCTGCTGCCCGGCAATGGCGGTGCTTACCGTGCCGTAGACACCGTTTTCGCCGTTGATGCAGATTCTGCCAAGGGCGTGGTCGCTGATAAATTTGCCCTTCAGCTCTCCGGGGCTGCCGGCGGTACCGCCGGTGCAGCCCACGATCTGGCAGGCCACGATCTCGCCGCTGCGCAGGGCGACCCGCTCGCCGGTGTCACTGTCGCTGATGGGGTGACCCAGCCCGGCGAATACCCCGGCCTGCACATCCACAAAGGTCAGAGTGCCCACCCCGGCGGAGGAATCCCGCACCCACATTCCTGCCCGCCACTGGGCGTTCTGCGTATCCCACACCGGCAAAAGGGTGGTCTGCCGCTGCTCCCCCTTGCGGACGTAGACCACCTCCACCGCCGCACCGGCGGCGGCTTCCAGCGCGGCATGGACCTGCTCGTTGGTCTCGGTAACGGTGTTCCCCATGCGGATCACCCGGTCGCCCAGCCGCAGCCCTGCCTGCTTTGCGGGGTTTATTGTACCGGCGGCAGTGTGCACCTCGGAAAAGCCCACCACAAGCGCTCCCTCTGAAAACATCTTCACCCCAAAGGGCGTGCCGCATACCGTGACCGTGGGGCGCTGCATCACGGTGGCGCGGATGGTCTTGACCGGCAGCCAGCCGCCCAGCGCGGTCTGATAGCTGCCCGCTGCCCGGGTGCTGGCCACATTGCGGCTGCCGTGCCCGCGCAGCGGCTCCACCCAGCCAAAGCGCGGCAGCGTGAGCGTCTGTTCCGGTTCCAGATAGACCTCCTCCGGCAGGGCGCACCACAGCCAGCCCAGCGCCGCCACCGCGGCCACCAGCAGATAAACACCTATTATCTTTATCCACCTGACGATGCTGTGCTTGGACATTTTACGGCCTCCCTGCGCATTTTTCGGGGTTAGTATGCGCAGACAATCACGAAAAAACCGCACCCGCATCCAAAAATGGACACAGGTGCGGTTATGATTTTACAGGGACAGGCGCTTATGCGTCCTGCAGCTCGCCGCGGCTGGCGGCCTTGAGGTAGGCGAAGATGAACTCATCGATATCGCCATCCATCACGGCATCCACGTTGCCGGTCTCGTAGTTGGTGCGGTGATCCTTGACCATGGTGTAGGGCATGAACACATAGCTGCGGATCTGGTGACCCCATGCGATCTCGTTCTGTACGCCCTTGATGTCGTCGATCTTATCCATATGCTGCTGCTTGGCGATCTGGTAGAGCTTAGCCTTCAGCATTTCCATAGCGTAGTCGCGGTTCTGGAACTGGCTACGCTGGGTCTGGCAGTTGACCACGATGCCGGTGGGCTTGTGGATCAGACGGACAGCAGAGGAAGTCTTATTGATGTGCTGGCCGCCGGCGCCGGAGGAGCGGTACACCTGCATCTCGATATCCTCGGGGCGGATGTTTACCTGAATGGTGTTGTCCAGCTCGGGCATGACCTCCAGAGAGGCAAAGCTGGTCTGGCGGCGGGCGTTGGCGTCAAAGGGAGAGACACGCACCAGACGGTGCACGCCGTTCTCGCTCTTGAGCAGACCGTAGGCGTTTGCGCCCTTGACCATCATGGAAGCGCTCTTCAGACCGGCCTCGTCGCCGTCCTGATAATCCAGCACCTCCACGGTCATGCCATGTGCCTGTGCCCACTTATTATACATACGATACAGCATCTCGGCCCAGTCCTGTGCCTCGGTGCCGCCGGTGCCTGCGTGGAAGGTAAGGATGGCGTTGCTGTGGTCGTACTCGCCGTTCAGCATGGTCATCAGCTGCAGTTCCTCCACAGCCTTGCCCACGGTGTTCACGGCCTCCTCGGCCTCGGGGATCATGGCGGGGTCGTACTCCTCGTCCAGCATCTCCAGCATGGTCTCAGCGTCATCGTACAGACCCTGCAGCTTTTCAAAGCGGTTCAGCTTGCCCTTCAGGTCGCCGACCTCGTCAAAGACCTTCTTGCTCAGCTCTGCATCATCATAAAATCCGGGGCGGGACATGGTGTGCTCCAGCTCCTGCACGCGCTTGCGGCTTGCTTCAATGGCCAGTGCTTCCTCCAGGTCCTTAACGGCCTTGGCGTGCTCGGCCAACTGCACTTTCAGTTCATCAGTCGTGATCATTCTCTAAGTTCCTCTCGTTCAAGGGTTTACATCATAACAATAATGTCCCCGGCAGGGTGCAAAACGCACGCGCAACGCGCATTTTCTGCTCCGCCAAAAGACACAGTTTATACACAGATACTTCATTAGTATACCGAGAATCTGTGATAAAGTAAAGAGGAAAAATACTATCTTGCCGGATTTTTAAAGATTTTCACCTTTTCTTTTCATACCCGGGGGAGTATAATACCAGTATGATCGATTTCACAGGAGGATATCATGCCGAAATATTATGGCTGTCCCTGTGAGGGCTGCGGCAAGCCGCTGACCCTTCAGGACGACATCGTGGTCTGCCCGGACTGCGGTGCACCCTATCACCGCACCTGTTACGAGAAGATGGGTCTGTGCATCCACGCCCCTGCCCATGGCGCAGGCTATGAATGGAAGTTTCCTTATCAGGATGCGCAGCTGCGCACCTGTCCCACCTGCGGGGAGCGCACCCTGCGCAGCGAGAATGTCTGCCGCTGCTGCGGCGCTGCCCTGCCCCCTGAGAGCGCAGAACAGCCCAACGACCGTGCCGCCGCCAGCGCCGAGCAGAACCGGGATTTTGATTACAGCAGGATGTACCGGGACGAAATGTACCGTAATTTTACCGAGAAGGTCATCGACCCGGTGCACCGCAACGTGCGCGCCGCCTTTGGCAAGGATGAACTGATCGACGGCGTCCCCTATCAGGACTGGGTGGATTTTATCGGCACAGCCGCGCCGGTCTACCTGAACGATTACAGCCAGATGCAGCTGCGTCACTCCAAGATCTCCATGAGTTTTTCAGCGCTGCTGTTCGGCCCGTTCTACTTTTTCTACCGCAAGGCGTGGAAGCCCGCCTTCGGCTTTCTGGCCGCAGAACTGCTGCTGTTCATCCCCACCTTAATCAGTATGATGCAGACCACCGGCAGCCCCCTGACCGCCGGGATCAGCGCCTCTATGCTGGTAGTGTTGAGCCGCGTCATGTCCCTTCTCAGTTTTGCACTGATGCTGGTGCGGGGGCTGTATGGCAAGTGGCTCTACCGCCGCAGCGCAGCGGCACGCATCCGCCGCATCCGTGCCGAGTTCCCGGACCCGGAGCAGCGCCGCGCCGTGCTGAACGCACAGGGCGGTGTCAGCTTTGCAGCCTGCATCGGAGCGTTCATCCTGCTGATGCTAGTAGGCAGCCTTTGCTCCATGCTGCTGGGGCCGGACCTGAACGCACTGGTAGGCACCTTTATCTGATAACGGTTCATGCAGGATGGGGATCCTGCTGAAAAGCGCGGTTCACCGTGCATAAAATGAGAACATGGGAGAATCATTATGAAAAAAGTCACCAAAGCCGTTATTCCGGCTGCGGGTCTTGGCACCCGCGTACTGCCCGCTACCAAGGCAATGCCCAAGGGAATGCTGCCCATCGTGGATAAGCCCGCCATCCAGTATCTGGTGGAGGAGGCCGTCCGCTCCGGCATTACCGATATCCTGATTATTCTGGGCCGCAACCAGAGCATTATTGAGGATCATTTTGACCGCAGCCCCGAGCTGGAGGAAAAGCTGGCAAAGCCCGGCAAGGAAAAGATGCTGGAGGAGTGTCTGGGCATCGCCAATATGGCCAACATCCTGTTTGTGCGTCAAAAGGAGACGCTGGGTCTGGGCCACGCAGTCAACACCGCCAAGGCCTTTACCGGCGATGATCCCTTTGTGGTCATTTATGGCGATGACGTGATCTGGGGCGAGGATCCGGTCTGCGCCCAGCTGATTCGCGCCTACGAGGAGTTCGGCCGCCCGGTTGCCGGCGTGTCCGCTGTGCCTTGGGAGGACGTGAGCCGCTATTGCAGCTTAAAAACCACTCCCATCCACGACAACTACTTCTTTGTGGATGACATGATCGAGAAGCCCAAGAAGGGGCAGGAGTTCAGCAACTATTCCATTCTGGGTCGTGTGCTGTTGACCCCGGAGATCTACGAGATCCTTGCCCACACCAAGCCCGGTGCCGGCGGCGAGATCCAGCTGACCGATGCCATGGCAGAGTATGCCCGCACCCGCGGCGGCATGACCGCTGTGGAGTTCACCGGCAAGCACTACGACATGGGCAACAAGCTCAAGGTCGTGGAGGCGCAGGTGGAGCTGGCACTGCAGCATCCTGAGATCGGCGAGGATTTCCGCGCCTACCTGAAGGAGTTCTGCAAAACGCTGTAAAGACGCTGCGTAAATAATAAAAACGGGGCTGCTGCACGAAACTATGTGCAGCGGCCCCATTTTTTGCATATATTTTTACAGATAAAAAGGGGTTCAGAAACGCCCGCAGGCCTTTCTGAACCCCAAATATGAAAATCAAATTCCTGATTTAGTTTGCCTGACTGGGATGCGGCACGGGCGGGCGCTTGGTGAACATGGCCTTGAGTGCCAGCGGGGTAGCCACGCTGGACACCACGATCAGCAGGATCACAGCGGTAAAGTAGACCGGGTCTACCACACCGATGGCCAAGCCCTTCTGTGCCACGATCAGTGCCACCTCGCCGCGGGTCATCATACCGACGCCGACCTTCAGGGAATCGTCCCAGTTGAAGCGGCAGATCTTTGCTGCCAGACCGCAGCCGATGATCTTGGTGATCAGTGCCACAACCACGAAGCAGACGCAGAAGAGTAAAATCTCCGGGGTCAGGCCGCTGATATCGGTCTTGAGGCCGATGGAGGCAAAGAAGATCGGCGCAAAGATAACGTAGTTGCTGATATCCACCCGGCGCTCTACATAGGGTGCGTCATCCATGGTGCACAGCACGATACCTGCAATGTAAGCGCCGGTGATATCGGCGATGCCGAAGTATTCCTCTGCGATGTAGGCCATGGCAAAGCAGAAGGCCATGCTCACGATGGTGATACGCTGGGTATGGGGGTTGCGCTGATCCAGCCATTTCATGGCGTAGTGTACCACAAGGCCAACGCCCAGTGCGGTGGCAAAGAACAGCAGAGTGTTGAACAGCACCTTGCCCAGACCCGTACCGGTGCCGCTGCTGGCGCCCAGCACACAGGTGAGCACCACGATGCCGATGACATCATCAATGACAGCGGCACTGACGATAGTCGTGCCCAAAAAACTCTTCAGGTGCCCAAGCTCCTGCAAGGTCGCCACCGTGATGGACACACTGGTAGCGGTCATAATGGTGCCGATGAACAGCGCCCGGTAGAACTCCGGGCTGCCAACTGCGGCAAAGCCGTAGAACGCACCATATAATAAGGTGCCGCCCACCAGAGGCACAGCCACGCCAACGGTAGCGATCAGGGTGGCGATGGGGCCTGCCTTGATCAGCTCTTTCAGGTTGGTGCCGAGGCCGGTGGTGAACATGAGCATCACAACGCCGATCTCTGCAAAGATGGAGATGGAGTCGCTGATCTGCACCAGGTTCAGCACACAGGGGCCGATGAGCAGGCCGGCGATGATCTCACCCACCACCTGCGGAGCCTTGCACTTGCGCGCCACCAGTCCGAAGAATTTCGCGCTCAGGATTATGATTGCCAGATCTCGAAACAACGAATACATGGATTATCCTCCTTTAATTTTTCCCGCTTCCCTGCCACTGCCGGAGCCCCGGCCCTGCCATATTGCAGGGAAAGCGTTTACATTATAGTCCTTTTTACCAAAAAATGCAAAACATTTTTATCGTTCTTTTTGTCAAAAAAGCTTGACAGAAGTAAAGAAGCTTGCTATAATAAATTGCTGTCTGAACAGACACACCACACAGGCCGCGATACCGCAGCCTGTGTACCCTTGGCCTTGCAGATCCGCAGGGCCCTCAAGTCCAAAAGGAGGTGCTACAAAAATGGCAAAGTACGAAACCATGCTGATTACCAGCGCCGCTCTCGATGAGGAGGCTTCCGCCGCTCTGGTGGGTAAGTTCAAGTCCCTGATCGAGGCTAACG
>ENA-OPTB01000293-OPTB01000293.1-human-gut-metagenome-genome-assembly--contig:-NODE-293-length-51735-cov-33.370124_pt1 | contig 51735 bp, 40 predicted proteins | sample MGYA00241810_ERZ501911 | MGnify/ENA primary metagenome ERZ501911 (study PRJEB25962, sample SAMEA2042304) | human gut metagenome | biome: human gut; feature: human-associated habitat; material: faeces... | reverse complement strand
AATCCACATATCTTGCTCTATATGCATTTACATCAAAATCTGCCTTTGCCTGACGACCTTCTTTCATTCCGTACTTTACAAAATGATTAAGTGCTTTCTCTGCATCATTTCCATATGCCCACTTAAGCTCAATATTATTTTCAAGGTAATATTCTGCATCAAATACTGGTGCATAATATGAAGCATCATACTTTGTTCCTGTTGCAGGTATCTCTGTTACATCTGTCTTCGCATCACATACTGTACAATGGTGGCTCTTGCTTCCTGGTGTTGTCTCTGTTGCTTCAACATCTACTGTCCACTCTGTACTGAAGCTGTGTCCCTTTGCTGGGATTGTTTCTGTGTATGTCTTCTTGTCACATGTTCCTGTTGTAGATGTACATGTATATGTAAGCACTCCTGCCTCTGTACATGTTGCCTGCTTTGTTATCTTTGACTCATACTTATGTGTATGTGTTGTCTCTGATGTTCCAGATGGTGTATATATCATATAGAAAAGATTGATTGAATCTCCCTTTGTTACAGTTACAGCACCCTTAGCAACATCTACTGTTAATGTACCATCAGAACCAACTTTTTTGCTTGTTCCATTAACTTTTACGCCCTTACCAGAAGCTGCCGTTGTTCCGCCAAATACAAGTGTAAGCTTTCCAGCGGATGGTGCTGTGAACTTAATACTTGTTGATGACTCCATCTTAAGGCATTTTGTAAGTGTAAGACCGTTGTATGTTGCTGTACCTTTATTTGTTGCTATGCTTCCTGTAATACTATAGAAGTCACTTGTTGTTCCTGATTCTGTAAAGTTATGTACCTTTGCATCTCCTGATACCGGTGTGTCAGGTGTAACAGGTGTATCTTTTCCAATAGCTGGAATAACTGCTGTTTCATTATAACCACATCCTGTACATGTGCGGCTCTTAAGACCTTCTTCTGTCTCTGTTGCAGGTGTAACAACTACCCACTCACCATATGTATGTGTATGTGAAGTGCCAGATACGCTTCCACCACCTACTGATACAAGAGATGTCTTGTATGCATTAAGCTTATCCTTTAAAGGCTTGTTAAGTGAATGGCTTGTATCATCAACGCTGTTATCAAATGTCCACTTGAAATCTCCGCCCATAATACGTCCTGCATACTTAGTTACAATTGAAGGAACATCTGCAGGTGCATCAATATCAGCAGTATCAACACCTAAATCAACCTTAGTATCAAAATTAGAATATGTCTTTCCGCCCTGCTTTGCCTTATAAGTTGAAGGTACTGTTTCACTTCTTGATGTTGCAAGATATGCATCGAAATCAGTTGCACTTGCAGTTGTTGTACCAGCATCCGAATTAGCATATATAACAGACTTCTGACCTTCCATATAGTTGTTGTATGCCTTGATGACACCACCATTCTCGCTTGAGAATATTCCGCCTGCAAGAACATCACTTCCCTGCATTGAACTGAGCATTGGATAATTACAGTTTCTGAAATAGTTAGCCTCTACGAATGCCTCACTATCCTTTGCAGCGCCTACACCATATTTAGAATTACCATCATAGTAGTTATTATATACATGAACTGACATTGTTCTGATACGAGGATGTCTTGAATCAGAATGGTCAAACCAGTTATGGTGATATGTAATCCAGTTCTCACCTGACTCTGACTTCATGCCACAAAGTGACATCTTTCCTGAATCCCAGAAATGATTGTAAGATACTGTCACATACTGAGAATTATCCTTTAAATCCATAGAGCCATCGCCCTTAGCCTGGTCACCATCTGAACCAGCATCACCATAGAACACATCGTTGTTATGTACCCATACACCAAGTGACTGCTTAAGAGATATACCATCTCCGTCTTTTCCACCGCCCCAGTTCATAAGACCAAGGTTTCTTACTTCTATGCCTGTTGACTGGAATACAGCCACACCTGCTCCATATAAAGTAGCATCATCACCAATACCCTCAAATGTTACGTTAGCTGCTCCCTTAACACCAATTGCATATGCTGATGATACATCTTTGCAGGCAAGTCCGCTTAATGTAACCTGACCTATAATACGGATAGCAACTGGCTGGCAGTTACTCTTAGCCTTAATTGCCTGTGTAATAGCTGCTACACCTGTATATTCTGTGTTACCAATCTTCATCTTAACTGTATTCTTATTAGCTTCTGTAACATAAAGAACAGATGCATTAGACTTTAATGTACCATCGTTATTATATGCACCAACACCATTCTTTACCGGTGAATTACTTGAAAATGTAAATCCGCTTCTGTCATGTGCATTTACAGTAAGCTTATCTGAAACGATAGCAGCTGATGTATTCTCCTTGCCATTGTTCAGCGGAACAATCTTCATAACATAATCGCCTGCTTTTAATCCTACAGCATCCGCTCTCATGTAAGATGGATACTTTCTGATAAGCTCATCGTCCAACTGGACATAAGCTGAATCTGAGGCACTTGCAGACTTAACATATACATTGTAACCTGTAGCTCCTGTTACAGGTGTCCATTTAACATATGCTGTCTCAAGCCAGCCTGATGCTTCTGTTATTGCGCCAGAAGCTGCATGTACTGGATTCATGTCAAATACTATAACTGACACTGCCACCATTACACATGCAAGTAATGCACTCATAAACTTTTTTACTTGCTTTTTCATTTTTCCTCTCCTTTTCCATTTTATGCACATTTTTGTGCAAATTTGATATGTTTTATTCACAAATCATGTTTATATTACCATTATTGTACAATATTTTCAACCGCATTTTACATGTTAGAGAAAATTTTTCGTAATTTTAACACATTATTTCTTTTCCTAAAGTAAATGAATATACAATTTTTTCTTTTACAGTTTTTCCGGTAAGCTGTTCCAGCGCTTTTGCATAGTAATCAAGCTGGATTGCGTATCTTTTGACAAGCTCTTTTTCCCCCGCTTTGCCCTTCATAACCCTGTCAGTCTTATAATCAACAATCACAAGTTCTCCGTCCTCTTCAAAACACAAGTCAATTATACCCTGTATAAGCTGTCCTTCGTACTCAAATACAAAAGGCTGTTCTCTTCTGACACTGCCACAGTTCACCGCATTTGCAACTCTCCTGCCTGTATCTGATTGTACAAATGTATATATATCCCACGGATTGACACTTTTCACCTGTAATTCATTCATCTTGCCTGTTTCTAACATTCTGTTAATATCTGCTTTAACTCCATCAAGGTTCACACTCACTGAATAGTCAAGACATTCCATAACCCTGTGATATGCGCTACCACGCTCATTAGCAGCAAGCTTAACTTCCTCACCGCTTATGAACTTTGGAATTATGCTGTTTGTCTCATCACATTCTTCCTTTTTAAGTGCTGTCTTCACAGATTCATCCATGTAAGCATTTTCCTCTGAATCATCATCCGCCTGCATAGCCTTAAGCTGCGAAACCGTCAGCTTCATCCTTCCGGCTGCGTTATCATCAGGAACATACTCCGGAAGCTCCTCTAATAAAGGATAAGACACAGCTTCCATAATTTCATCAGCCAGTCCCCCGATTCTAACAGCATTCGCTTCACCAGCCATCTCCCCGGATTCATCCACATCAGCCCAAGAATCCTCTCCGGCATCAACCATCACTTTAAAGCTGCCTTTCAATTTATCTGAATCCATAAGACACACTGGCATTATCATATCAAGATAGTTCTTTATATTCTCACTGTCCGCGAAAGACAACATTCCATCTGCTGCAAGTTGCTTTGCACTTCCCCTGTATTTATCAAGTGTCTTGTCTGCATCTTTTACAACTCCGGTAATTATGAGTTTTTCTCTTGCTCTTGTCATTGCAACATAGAGAAGTCTCTCTTCCTCAGCTATCGACTCCCTTACAATTCTTCTTGCCATAGCACCTTTAATAATAGTAGGTGTCTTCGTTCTTCTTTCAAGGTCAACATAATCAACTGCAATTCCTAAGTTCTGGTCTACAAGCACAGGCGCAGTTGCGTCCATAAAGTTAATGCTCTTATGCGCCCCAGCAAGTATTACAATCGGAAATTCCAGACCTTTACTCTTATGGATACTCATAATTCTTACAAGATTCTCATTGTCAAGGCTGGCAGCCCCCTCTGCAAAATCTTCGTCAAACTTCTTAAGTCTTTCAATATATCTTAAGAAATTAAACAGACCTGAATAACTTGACTTTCCATATCCCGCTGCTCTTTCCACCAGGACATTTAAGTTAGCCTGTCTCTGCGCTCCGGCAGGCATTGTTCCCACATAATCGTAGTAGCCTGAATCATATATCATCTCCCAGCACAGGTCATATAGTGACTCAACACTGCTCTTGTCTCGGTATTCTGTGAGCTTTGCAAGAAATAATGCACATTTGCCGGACAGCTGCTTAACATCCGTCTCCTGTATCTTATCTGCTCCGCCAAGCACTGCAACTGCTTTCAAATGTTCATACAGGTTGTTATGTGTATTCTTATCTGCATGCTCCCTGCCAAGCTTTCTCACCATTCCAAGCTCCGCTGCCGTAACTCCTCCAAAATAAGACATCATTGCCGCCGCAAGGCTTATCTCCTGAACCGGATTATCTACTATTGTAAGCATGCTTAAGATTACCTGTATCTCACGCACGCTGAAATATCCTGTTGACGAATCTGTATACGCCGGTATCCCCCTGTCCATCAGGGCATCTGCAAATGTATCTGCCCAACCTGTAACTGACCTTGTAAGAATTACAATATCCCTGTATTCTGCCGGTCTGTATATATTCTCATCTGAATCATACACATTTACACCAGAAGCAACTATTCCCTCAATCAGTTTTGCAAGCCTGTCTGCCTCAAGCTCTCTTGTCGTAGCTTCTTCTTCATTCTCTGAAGATATAAGAATTACATCTGTACTCTTGTTGGCTTCATCACCATAATTACTTTCACTGTATTCAGGATATGGAAACCCCGCATTAAGCCTTACAGATTCGTCATACCCGATTCCTGAAAAATTCTTATTCATGATATGACTGAACACATCATTGGCACACTCAAGTACATTTTCCCGGCTTCGGAAATTCTTCTGTAATTCAATTCTAACATTATCGCCAGTCTCGCCGTATGTATCGTACTTCTCTATGAAAAGCTCCGGGCAGGCAAGACGGAACTTGTATATACTCTGCTTTACATCACCAACCATGTATATATTGTTATTCTCACCTGACAGTCTCGTCTTTGACACCGCATTAAGAATAACCTCCTGCAGCTGATTGGAATCCTGATACTCGTCTATCAGTATCTCTTCAAATCTGTTCGCGAGCTTGTCGGCAGTCTCTGTATATACAAGCTTTCCGTCTTCTTTCTTTACAAGTATTGAAAGTGCAAGATGTTCCATGTCATTAAAATCAATTATGCCCTTCTCTCGCTTCACCTCTGAAACACGCTTGGCATACACCTTTGCCACTTTAAGTAAAGTCCGTATCTGGATGCCTGCCCCCTGCATGTCTGCAAATATTCCCTCATCATCTTTCAAGAATATCTTATCATTAAGCCGTCCTATGTAATCTTTAAACAACTTTCGCTGCCCCTTAACATATTCCTTAATATCCGGGTCTGCTCCTGCATCCTTCTTTCTTGACAGGGCTTCAAATGAAAATATTCTTATTCTTCTGCCAAGCTCTCCAAAATCCTGTGAATTAATCATCTCATTAATTCCAAGCAAGTCAGACTGCAAAGCACCTGTATATGCTGCAGGTCCTGCCGGCTCAGAACAGATATCTACTAATCTGTTGTATTTATCACGGTAATCAAGAAGTGCATTTTTAATTGAATCATACAGCTCCTTAATTGCAGGATTATCGTAAGTCTCATCATCATAAACTAACATGCACTCGTCAAACCACTCATCAATCCACGGATTGCTTCTTGAAAAACGGTATATTTTATCTATAATGCTCACAAGCCCTGAATCGTCCCGTCCCATGCCAAATGCATCAACAAGATTAAAGAATTCTTCATCTGCTTCGGCATAGAATTCCTCAAGCACATCTTCCAACACATCATTTTCAATAAGCTTCTTCTCACCCTCGTCCATTATCCTGAACCCCGGGTCCAGATTAACCTCTGGAAAATGATTTCTGATTATCCATAGACAGAAACTGTCTATCGTTGTTATCTGTGCGTTGTTAAGCAGTGTTATCTGTCTTAAAAGGTTCACATCCCCCGGATTCTCGTCAAGCATTGAATCAAGTGCTTTTCTTATCTTGTCTTTCATCTGGGCTGCTGCCGCCTTTGTAAATGTAACAACAACCAGCCTGTCTATATCTATATTCTTATCAGGGTCTGTAATCATGGAAATGATTCGCTCAACTAAAACAGCAGTCTTTCCTGAACCGGCAGCCGCCGAAACCAGCACATTACAGCCTCTTGTATCAATCGCGCTCTTCTGCGCCGGTGTCCATTTTCTTTCCATTCTCATCAACCCCTTCCTTTATATTATTCCATAATACTTCATCATCGAATTTCTTTAATTTTCTGTAATTGCAGCCTGGCAAATCCACAGAAAATCCGCACACCGCCCCATAAGGACATCTGTCACAGCTTGAAAACTGTCCGTCTTTATAAGGACTTCTCCTGATATCACCACCTGCAATTCTGTCCGCGGTATCAACCGCCCTTACATCAACGAATCTTCCAAGCATATTAAACTGCTCTGTATTCATCACCTTGCTTCTTCGTGAGTCAAATCCGCCGTCAGCCTTTCTGCTAACTGGAATATTAAGTGATGTACCCTCGTTATTGTCCATCTTCTCGGCAATATCCTTATCAGAATTAACCATTCCTTTAAGACGCAGTTCACCCTTAATCTTATCCTCTATCTCTTCTGCACTCTCTGTTGTCGCAGATACAATCGGGTCACTTATGTTGTAGTAGAACACTCCGGCAGGAATCACATTTTTCCCCGGACGCATCTTCGCTACAAGCTTCATTGCCGCTTCCATGTAAACCATAAGCTGGATATCAATTCCGTAGTAGGTCTTTACTATGTTGAAATCCTTCTTTCCTGTCTTGTAATCGATAATTCTTACATATACATCTGTGCCGTTTTCGCATATGTCAACGCGGTCAATTGTTCCGCTCATAAGCTGCTTTCTGTCTCCGTCCCCGACTTCCATATTGAACTTATGCTCGAATACAAATGGCACGAAATCACCACATTTTAACTGTTCACCCATCGCCCATACAGTGCGGTCTGCAAGGTCTTCCATCCGCTTAATCATGAATGAATTACGGCTTGAATCCTTAAGGATACTGTTCTGGTATATGTCAGTAATTGCAGCGACACTTCTTTTTACCATCTCGCGGCGCTTCTCCTCTGATATCAGATAGTACGACTCACCGTTTTTCTTGATTTCGTCGCACACCTCACGGATAACCGCATGCAGTACGACGCCAAAGTTTACTGGTGAAAATGTGAATTCTTCCCTTTCCTTCAAATCAACTCCATATCTTAAGTAATACCTCAGCGGACACTCTGCAAAGTTCTCAAAAGATGTGACGCTTCCGACAAGCCTGCCGCCAGTAAGTGAATCAATAATATCCTCATCTACATTTGCAGCAATTTCAGTATTATCAAAGCTGTTAGCCGCCCGCGGTATTGTCACATATGAATTCTGCTGTGCCGTGTCTTTGTAAGATAACTTAAGGCAATGTGAAAACATTTTTCTCATGCTTCTTATAATATATGAAGGCATCAGCGCCGCACCCTCGCTGTTTTTTACCGCATATGACATGTAAAGCTTCTCCGCACTCTTTGTCATAATAAGATACAGATAGAATCTCTGTGTAAATGCTTTCTCCCTCACGGAAGCTGACATAACTATTCCCTTATCCTCAAGATACTCCCTGTCGCTTTCTGACAGAACGCTTCTTGAATCAGCTTTCTTAGGTACATTGCCGTCATTGATTCCGACAAAGAACATGACCTTGATATTGTCAAGACGGGTTCTTTCTATATCTCCGATAACAACGCAGTCGTTGGTCTGCGGAATAAGTCCTATCTTGATCTCCTGAAATCCTGACGCAAGTATCTTGTTAAATTCTTTAATACCAACCTTCTCGCTTCCAAGAAGGGCATACATTTTATCTAATACTTCTATAACTTTCTTATATAACTGCGCATATTCATCACCAGTGTACTCGCTGTCATTAAGCACACTTACCTTCTGCTCCATATCTTCACGCACAAGGAATTCGTAAAGAGCCTTTACCATATCTGCAACATCAGATTCCTTTGACTTAAGCACTTCTTCCAATGGATCCAACATATCCGTTATCATTGTTCTTAGTGAATTAAGCTTCTCAAGGTCAGTATTATTGACTGTTCCCCTGAACTTTCTTATCCATGGTTCATGCCATTTTCCCCTGCCTCTGATTCCAACTGCAACACAGTAATTGTCTAACAGATCAATATCTTCGCGCTCCATTCCGCTCATTCCGGTTCTTAGGAATCCTAATATGCTGTCATAGCTGTAATTATTCTCTATTATTCCAAGTGCACCGTTAATTGCCGCAATAAATGGATTGTCCGTCACATGGCGCTTGTAATCTAAGAAATATGGTATATCGTTCTGCTTTAATATATTAGCCGCCAGTTTGCCGTAGCCATCCATGTCCGCAGTAACTATCGCAATCTCGTTATATCTGTATCCACACAGTCTTGTAAGTCTTATTATTTCTCCTGCTGCAAATGTTAATTCTTCCTTGGCAACAGCTCCCTCATATATAACGATATTGTCAGTCTTCTTATTAAATCTTCCCGAATTGTTTCTGAAAAGATTCTGTTCCAGGAAATCCAGTTCTTCTGAATTCTTAAATCTTGAATTAACATTTACAATTACATTCTTTCCCGGTACTGCTTTTCCTGCAATATACACAGGTTCAAGGACTTTCACATGTTCTTCATCGCATATCTTATAAAGCTTTGATACGCAGTCCTTACTCATGAAAAAAAGTTCTTCCCTGCCTCTTACTGAATTTTCACGCTCAGATGCATCAATTGTCAGAGAAACATATATCTTCGGACACATTGATAAAAGAATTATCATTAAATTGTACTGAATCGGAGTAAAGCCTGTGAACCCGTCAAATACTATCTCGCAATTCTTTATTCTCTCTGACTCTGTAACCTTGCTGCATAATTTATCCAGTATTTCTTCTTTAGTTATATAATTCTTGTCTATGTACTCTGCAAATGCGTTATATACAAGTACTATATCATCAAGCTTATACTGAAGTGCTGCACTTCCCTCTGAATCACTGTATGCTGCACCTGCCGCATCCTGCATAACATCCGGCTTGATATCATACTGAAGCATCTCCGATATAACAGACTTCATCTCTGACACAAATCCTGTATTAGACAGATTACTTCCAAAATATTTTAATCTGTCCTTGTTCTGCTCTAAAACTCTTTTAATAATCAGATTCTTTCCTGTATCATCAAGGACTTCAAGATTATCCTCACCCACTTCCTCAAATACTTTATACGCAAGCCTTTCAAAGCTCACAACATCTATATTAAGTATTCCTTTTCTTGGATGCATGGACACCAGTCTTTTCTGAATTGCCATAGTGTACTGCTCAGGCACAACAACTATATAATTCCTGTCAGGATTCTTCATTGACTCTTCAATTATATGCGTATAAAGATAGTGCGATTTACCCGCACCTGAGCTTCCCAGAATTAATTGTAATGACATGTGTTACTCCCCTAATCTTTCTATAATAGACTTTACCATCATTTGCTTTACCATAATGCACTTTTTCATATCATGTCTCATCATGGTTCGAAATCAACCGCTTCATATTCCACCGTATCTGAATAGTCCCACCATTCTCCCTGATAGCCTGTAAATCCGTTATTTTCCATAGCATTCTGTAGAATCATCACATTTTTCACAGCCTCTTCATCTTCTATATCAGAATAATTCCTGTCTGCTTTTAGAGAGAAATCATCAAATTCTGTCGGCATTGATATAACACTTCCATCAGCAGCAACCATTGTAATATCCACTGTTCCTCCAAGATTATGCTTTTTCATTCCGTTAGCCGGATTTGCCACATAATTAGGGTCCGGATATACTTCCCATAATTTCTGCTGTGCCTCAAACGGTCTGTATGCATCCCAAATCTTTAAGCTGTACCCCTGTTCTTTCAGTTCTTTCTGCACATTTGCAAGCTTCTTAACTGTTCCGTATCGAAGGTATGCGTCTGTGAAATCATATATTCTGACACCTGTAAAGTTATTGTCTGTCGCATACATCAATTCGACATATATATCCGGTATATATTTCTTAACAAGCACATATTCGTCATTCTCTGGTTCTTTTTCAGTTGTAATCTCCTGTGTTATAATTTCCTGTGCTGTCACTTCCTGTGCTGCAGTCTCCTGTATGTTCGCCGTCTCTTTTTCTGATACATCATCTGTTGTGACATTTTTCTTTTGTCCACATGCTGTCATGCCTGCCGCTATAATCACTATTACTGCAAATGTTTTGATAAATTTACTGTTCATAATCATTCACCTCTTCATAAACCTACCATTTTACACTATCCAATACATTTGTATTTAATATACCACATTTTAATCATAATCTCCCACTCCATACCATATATTTTGTAATAATGAATATGAAGGGCAGGTTTCTTTGTGATGAGTCAGACTAAAATTGTTGTTATTCCATTTAAAAAGCTCCTTATTGGAGCGGTTATCGCTGCTATTATAATAGCTTTTATTATATTCGCTGTTATCCGTCTTGGCAGCAATAGTTCTGATAATTCCAGGAATACTACTAAACCTAAGAGCAGCACTGTAAATGCTTCTGCTTCTTCTAATATTGAGACACCCCTTGATAATGCCGACGCTCCTAAATTCTGCCCCGGAGTATATACCGCCTCTATTCTGTTAGACGGCAACCCCGTTGATATCCAGGTCACAGTTGATTCCTCTAACATTAACAGCATTGAGCTTGTTAATCTTTCTGAATCAATCACAACTATGTACCCTAAGCTCACAACTTCATTTGATGAAGTTGCTGCTAAAGTCATGGAAGCCGGCACAACCAACATAACCTATGATTCAGCCAACAGATATACATATTCCGTCTTTATAGAAGCAATAAGCGCAGCCCTTAAAAAGGCTGCGCCATGATTAATATCTTATATTTTCTGTCTTGTACCCCACATGCCTGCTAAATCCGTCTGCCACTACTTAGAATAAGTCACAGCCTCACTATTCTCATCATAATCAAACATGCCATCATTCTTCTCTTCAAGTGCCTTGATGATGTGATATGTATATTCATTATATGGTGTATCAATTCCAAGTTCTTTCCCCATGCGCATCATTGCGCCGGAGAACATATCTATCTCTGTGTGTCTGCCAACGTCAATATCCTGCAGTGTTGAATATCTTGCTGTTGGCGGAACAGCGCTTCCTCGGCTTGAGTTATCTGCACACCTGCTCATATCAATGCCTTTGGCAAGAGCTACTGCTTCAACCTCCTTACGTAATCCTTCGCTGATTGCTTTCATATGCTCACTGTCAGTATAACAGCCAACACCTGCTCCAATAATAGCCTGTGGAAGATTGTTACAGATATTAAGTCTATACTTGCTCCATATCTCTTCTTTGATATGTTCAGTCACTCTGTAATTAAGTCCTGTTCCATCAAATAAATCTCTTATTGCCGCAACTCTCTCACTCTCAAATGGTGCAGTTTCCTCTCCATATATAATGCCTATTGTAGTCTCAGGATTGAACACATATTCCTTACCTTCACGGTGTGACGCCACCTTTATAAGTGAATAAATGATATGTGATTTATCTATCTTGGTAGATATTATCTCTTCACTGTCAACACCATTCATAAGACTCATGACAATTGTATTCTCACCGACAGCTTCCCTAATATCATCTAATGCACCTGCAAGTGCGCCGTATTTTAATGATACAACAAGAAGGTCAACACCTTTTGCTTCCTCTGGGGTCAATACCTCCGGGTGGTATGTCTTCCCATTAATCAGACAGCCTTCTGCCTTAAGTCTTTCTGCTCTTTCGCCCTTTGCAATAACGCTTAAACTTATATCCTTCTTTTCTGAAAGTCCCCATATAACATAAGAGCCGACTGCTCCTGCTCCAAGTACTGCCACTGAATGTATCTTCATATACATTTTCCTCTCAATCTTTGTAATTTCTTCAAATATATATACACTTCAATTCTTTCCGCGTCAAATGCTTTCATCTTCCCACAATATCGCCCTCTTCAAAATCATATGTCAGCTTTTTTCCATATGCCTTGACATACGCAGCACATTTCTGCTCATAGTCTGTGTGCTGCATTCTTACACTTGCTGTTCTTTCATCAAGCTGTCTGTCCGGATATATTACTGGCAGAACATGTACCCTGAATGTGTGCAAATGTGTACTTTTAACCTGCTGTTCAACAAACAGCGAAATCACCGGCACATTAAACTTTACCGCATACAGATATGCACCTCTTTTGCATGGACGGGGCTTCCGATAATTAAACCACATTTCCTGCTCAGGATATATAAGCACAAGTTTGTTTTCATCAAGTGCATTCTCAATCTGATTAGGAAACTCAGTCTCCATAAACCATTTCAGGCTGCTTACGGGCATTGTGTCGGCATATTTTTGCATATACCCGACAAAACCTTTCATTGCAAGGTTAGAATCTTGATTAACAATACTTATTCTTCTGAATCCAGCTTTTCTCATTGCAAACCTGACAATTGCAGGGTCTAACGGGCTGAAATGATTGCATGTTACAATCGCAGGACCTCTGATTCCAGAAAGATTCTCAAGTCCGTCAACTTGTGTTATAAGCCCCACCGCAGAAGTCCCGGCATGAAATATAGCTTCTGCAATATATTTCTTCACACAAAAACCATATGCTGTGCGGTAATCAATATAATGTCTTAGTAATGCTTCTTTATCTTCGCGTAACAGCTTAGGGTCTCCCGGCTCAACCTTTGAATTCAACTGATTAAGGCTTACAGCCGTCCTAATATTTTCATAGACCTGCTCCCTATCACCAATCATATCTCCTCCGACATAATTTATTTTGCAGCATCACTGCTATCCTTTACGAAACCACTATCCACAACAAATCTGCTTCCCACAACATCAGAAAACTTAATCCCATCACCGTCCGCAATATTCTCAGCCCTTGCAAGAAGCTTCTTTAAATTCTCACGGTCAGCTTTCCTTTCATTATCCCCATACTGCTTGCGCTGTTTAATCAGCAACGGATAAAATCCCGACTCCGCCGCATACTGCCAGAAATACTCCTCATACGGAATCTCGCTGTAATGCCACGGCTTGTCAAACAGGTTATAATGTATCAGCTTCGGTCTTGCTATATACTCCCCGCCCTTGTTAGGCATAACATTCCATTCCTTATCAAGAAAATATATTTCTTTTGCACACATAGCATTAATATAATCCTGGTCAGGTGCAACACTGTCAAAGTGATATTCAGCCATAAGCTTTAAGAATCTGTCTGCCAGATGAGCCTGTCTTATCTTATCAAGATTCATAAGAAGCACTCCTGAATTGACATATTCATTTCGCTCTATTCCCACTACATTTTCAATGTAATGAGCCAGTATTGTATTCTTTCCTGCAAATGTATCTCTTACTGCACCAAACATTGCATCTCCCATATCAACTGAATAAAGCTTTGCAATGTCATCATTTATTACGGTATCAGAGTCAATATACACAGCTTTATTAAGCTCTGGAAAAAGCTCTGCAATAAACAATCTGAAGTATATCGTCAGTGTAAACTTGCCTGAATAAAGCCTGTTTTCCTGTCTGTCAGTAACTGTCTGTACAAAGCTTTCAGAATATTCGTACATTTTCTTTCTTATATCAACGAATTCAATATCTATATTTTCATAATCCTTTATTACATTGCGAAGCAGAATCATCGTAATATTCTTCACATTATCGCACATAACAATAATGCGGTAACGCTCGTCCACAGCCACATGTGCAGCCAGCGATTTAAGGCACACTGCCAGATATGGCGCGTACTGTTCATTAATTGAGAAAAACACAGGAATACGGGAAACCTCCCTGTACTCCTCATACTCCTTGTTATAAGAATCCAGGAGCTCATCATATTCATGAAGTCCAAGAACATTATGCATTTTGTCAATCTCCCACGGCTTGACTGCGACAGTCCTTATCACCGGAAACACCCGGAAGGTAGTTGTAAAATGCTGGAAAACAGTGTTGTCATGCAGCCTCCTCTGGTCATTAAACTTTCGTCCACACAGATTGACTCTTGTTGCAAATGTATTAATAGCCGTCTGGTCTGGCATAAACATTTCCTTTCTTATACATTGTTCACGACATTTTTCCAGAATCCCGTTCTCACGTATCGCCTTCATATTCATAAGCATTACTCCGGAATTAATGTAGCCATCACCGAAAAGCCATCTGCCATAATAGTCAGAAACTCCCGCAATCTCTATCCCATCCATATTCTGATAATAAAAGTCGCTGAAATCTTTCCTGCACAGCACATCAGTATCCAGATAAAGAACTCTTTCCTTAATATCTGTCTTATCAGCAAAGAGACGCAGCATACAGCAGGCAGTAAATCTGCTCTGCATATTTGCCTCCGGCAGCTCCTCAACAAAATATCTTGTAACATCAACAAGAAAGACATTTACCCCAATGTCCGATTTATTCAACTTTCTTTCCAGATATTTTGCAAATGCTTTATCAACCGGATTGTAATTAACACCTTTTTCACTGTAATCCACCGTAAGAATATATATATTTAACGGTTCTTCCACATTTCCAATAAGAGACATTGAAGATAGAAGAATTCCCTTCTGCATAGGTTTATCACCGCAATATAATATGTTCATAATTTCGTTCCTTTCTATCTATTAAATATGTCTGATTTATCCTCTCTGTATTGATTTTCCCCAGTTTCTTAAGTAAAATACATATAAGTTTTAAACGATAATTAAAGAATTGAGGAATGTTATGATATTTAAGATTTTCAAAAGAGATTTGAAAGGTCTTAGCAGGAATATTCTGGCTTTAGCCATTGCGCTTGGTCTGTGCCTTATTCCATCGCTTTACGCATGGTTTAACATATATTCCAACTGGGATCCTTACGCAAACACTGCGTCTGTCCAGATTGCTATTGTTTCTGAAGATGAAGGCTACTCTGAATCTGATGATTCCACTATCAATATGGGAGAACAGATTGTTGAACAGCTTCATTCGAATGATAAATTAGGCTGGCGTTTTCCGGAAACTAAAGATGAAGCCATGAATAAACTGAATGCCGGGAAGTACTATGCCGTTATCGTTGTTGGTGAGGACTTTTCACGAAGCCTGTATGACTTCCTTGACAATGGTCTTAATCCACCAACAGTTACATATTATGAGAATTCCAAGAAAAATGCTGTTGCTTCCAAGATTACAGATACAGGAAAAAGCACTCTTCAGAACACTATCAATTCCGAATTCATTGATGTGTGTGTTAAGACTATTATGCAGGGACTTAACGAAATAGCTGAAAATAATCCTTCAATTATTGAAAAGACAGTTACGGATTTACAGAGTGTATCTGCCAATATTAATTCTTACGATACCATGATTGACATGTTTATTAAGAGTAATTCAGACCTGGCAGATAATCTTGCAAAACTTCAGGAGGTTCTTCCACAGATTAAAGATGTTCTTACCGGAACAACTGATGTTGCTGATATTGCCAATAAATCTCTTGATAATGTCACAGATGATATTGCAAACCAGATTGATGCGCAGCTTAAAGCTATGAATGAATTAACTGACAGTGCACTTGATTCTCTTGATAAAGCTATACAGCTTTCAATAACTGATGTCGGACAGGCTGGCGTTGAGCTTAGTAAAGCCAACGAACAGTTAAAGGAACTTATAGACCAGAATAAGGCTCTTGAAGACGCTATTGATTCCCTCAGCAAAGTAGATGGCATTGATCCGGCAGTTATCACCGCCCTAAAGTCAGCTCTAGCTTCTGTTAACGCTATGGAGAATATCGCATACAACCTTGTTCAGCAGTGTGCCGATATTCTTACTGATTCACCTGAAACACTTCAGGCAAAATATCAGTTAATCAAGTCTGTTGTTGAACAGTGCCGCACAGAGCTCCAGAAGAGCCAGACAATTATGCAGACTGTAATAAGAACTAATGTTAACCTTCTTAAGGCTTCCATTAAGAATGCCGTAAGCAGCCTTGCAGCAAATATAAGCAGTGCCGGAGACAATATTAATGGAATCTCGCAGATGCTTCTTGGAGTAAGTGATATATCAGTAAATATTAATACAACTCTAGAAAGCACAAAAACATTACTTGATTCTCTCAACAAAAGACTTGATACCATATCTGGTTCAGTAGGAGATATAAGTTCATCTTCTACATATAAACTGATAATGGATTTCATCAACTCAGACGCACAGTCAATAGCGTCATTCCTGTCAGAACCTGTACAGGTAGAAGAAATCTACGTCTATATGCAGACTAACTATGGAACAAGTGTTACACCTTTCTATACAACACTTGCTCTCTGGGTTGGAGGAATTGTTTTAGTTGCCCTTATGAAAGTAAAGGTTGACTATGAGGATGATGAATTCAAGGATGCCACAGAACATCAGAAATATATAGGCCGTGCATTACTCTTCCTTGCAATGGGACAGCTTCAGGCTCTTGTAGTTGTTCTTGGTGATTTGTATATTTTAAAAATTGACTGCACCCACCCATTCATGCTGTGGCTTGCAGCCGCTATAACAAGCTTTGTATTTACATTATTTATATATACACTTGTTCTTACATTTGGTGATTTGGGAAAAGCTATTGCTGTAGTTATGATTGTGTTACAGATTGCCGGTTCAGGCGGAACTTATCCAATAGAACTTCTTCCTGAATTCTTCCAGAATGTGTACCTTTACTTCCCATTCCCTTATGCAATCAATGCCATGAGGGAGGCAATAAGCGGATTATATCAGTGTGATTACGCTGTATTTCTTGTGAAATTATGCGCTTATGCTGTTATTTCCCTTATTCTGGGACTTGGAATCAGAAAGTCACTTCTTGAAGTACGCGAGTTCTTCGAACGCCGTATGAAAGAAACACATTTTATGTAAAGGAGAAATGAATTTATGCAAAATGATGATTTTAATATAGATGTTGTTATTGCGGAAATCACAGCGTTTGCAGAAAATATGCACGCTAAGAACCAGCACAAGAAAAAGGTCTGCTTAAGATGTATGATGATAATTCCTTTAGTATTCATGGTGCTTATGTTTACCATGGATACAGCTAAGGTTGTTTATCTGCTTCTTTGGGTAATCTCACTTTTTATATTCTGTGCTTATCTTATAGTTATTGATTATATTGACGACAAGCTCGCAAGAAAGCTCAATGAGCTCAATATTGAGATTAAGGAAAAACAGGCTGATACTTCTCTTACAGACAGTATCAAAGCATTTTTAAGTGAGGTACAGTTATGAAAAATATATTTAAGATTATACGGGCTGACCTTCGCCACATAAAAACAAATGTAATTGCACTATGCGTAATTATCGGTCTTACCGTTATTCCTGCATTGTATTCGTGGTTTAATATCCTGTCAAACTGGGATCCATATGGACAGGCTTCCACAAGCAGGATTAAAGTTGCCGTTGTATCTGTTGACAAAGGTACTTCTCTTGAAGGAACGGAGCTTAATGTCGGTGACACCATAATTGATGCACTTAAAACTAATAACACTATTGGTTGGCAGTTTGTTGCTTCATCAGATGAAGCAATCGAAGGCGTATACAGCGGTGAGTATTATGCAGCCCTCGTTGTTCCAGAGAATTTTTCCAAGAATCTTATAAGCTTCTTAAGTGATTCCATGGAACATCCTCAGTTAAAATATTACTGTAACCAGAAAGCAAACGCTATTGCACCTAAGATAACAGACAAGGCTAAAACAGCAGTTCAGCAGCAGGTAAACCAGACATTTATAGATACAATTGTATCTACAATTGCCGGTACTGGCGACTCAGTTATCAAAGATGCAGATAAAGAAACCGGTTCTCTTATGGATGCAGTTATTAACAGACTTACATCCGCAAGGACTACACTTTCAACATACGATGTAATTCTTAACTCAATGCTTGCAATTACTGACCTTACATCATCAATAAGCAGCAGTTCAAACAGTGCTGCACCGCAAGTTTATACACAATTACAGTTACAGCAGAAGCAGTTAATAACCTTACAGGCACTTGTAAATGGTAATTCCGCTGAATCTTTAAATGAATTATCATCTGCTCTTTCAAACCAGATGTCCCAGATTCAAAGCATTATGAGTTCATTAACAGAGCTTTATTCTGACATGAACATGGATGTTGCAGACCTGTCTGCTGCAATTAAGCTTACATCGGGCTCACTCACTCAGACTAAAGAGCTTCTCAGTGACCTTAAGACAAAGCTTGATAATGCAATTAATACATTAAACACAATCACTGAACAGGATACATATGGTTTATTATCAGAGATGTTAAATGCAGATGCCAATACTTTGGGAGATTTTCTCTCTGCACCTGTAAATATAACAACAGAGCAGGTATATGCTGTTAAAAGCTATGGAACAAGCGCTTCACCATTCTACACAATACTTGCACTGTGGTTTGGTGGACTTATACTTGTTGCTATTATGCACACACCTGTGCATCCTGCTCCGGACATTCCAGCAGATGCAAAGAGATATGAAAAATTCTTCGGAAGGTATTTTATATTCTTTGCAGTAGGACAGCTTCAGGCACTGCTTATAACACTTGGAAATCTTCTCTACATAGGAATCCAGTGTTACCACCCATTCCTTTACTGGGTTGCATGTGCATTCTCAAGCTTCGTATTCACCTTCTTTATGTACAGCCTTACTGTTGCATTTGGAAATATCGGTGAAGCACTTGGAATTGTCCTGCTCGTTATACAGGTTGCCGGCTCAGGCGGTACATTCCCTATAGAAGTACTTCCTAACGCCTACCAGATAATATACCGATTCCTGCTCTTCCCATATTCAATGGATGCATTAAGAGAATGTATAGCAGGAATGTACAGATATGATTACATTAAGAATCTCGCTTTTCTTTCAATATATATAGTTGTTTCGCTGATTATCGGATTGTTCTTACAGAAACCATTTGAGAAGCTGAATCATATGATTGAGAGAAGTAAGGAGAAGTCGGGGGTTATGCTGTAGGAAGTTGCTCCCCTAAAGCACGCCCAGCCGTGTATATTAGTAAAATCAAAACACGCTTCCGCTCGGATTCCGACGCAGCGGTACTAGGTTCGCTGGGATTTGCTACCACTTTGTGGCAGCTTTCCCAGCTTACCAAGTGCCGGCGTCTTCATACGGTTTTGATTTTACTAATATACACGGCTGGGCTTTTCTTTACCGGACAACTGCTCCGCCCCTCCCCGCCTTTGGCAGGGTTGGGGCGGGAGAGATATTTTCATCTCCTATGTAGAAAAACTCCCGGAAGTTTGGAGACAGGTGGTTTGTGGGGTGCGGTATTCCGACTGTAAACTGTGCACATAATAAAAGCATTGAGTCATAAGTAAACCAAAGCGTACACACGCCACGGATGGCGTGTGAGATGTCTCGCACATGGATGTGCGTAGACATCGTTAGCGGATGGTATAATTACCTAAACACTCAATGCTTATTATTATGCAGTGCAGTTTACCGGAGGGATTCCACACCCCACAACCACCTGTCTCCCACTCCCGGGAGTCACTTTTCTAGAATAACCCAGTTATTACCCCATCATCATTAACATCTATATTATATGCCGCTGGTGATTTTGAAAGTCCTGGCATTGTCATTACTGAACCTGTAAGCACTACTATGAAGCCTGCACCGGCTGATACATATGCTTCTCTTACATTCATCTCAAATCCTTCCGGACGGCCAAGTAATGTTGGATCGTCTGAAAGCGAATACTGTGTCTTAGCCATACAGATTGGAAGATTACCAAATCCTAACTGTTCAAGCTGTGCAATCTGCTTATTAGCTGCTGCCGAATAATTAACACTTCCTGCGCCATATATTTCTTTGGCAATTGTCTCAATCTTTGCTTTAACCGGCTGGTCTGTCTCATACAGACAATGGAAATTGCTCTTCTTTGTCTCAAGTGTCTTAAGAACCTTTTCTGCAAGCTCAATTCCGCCTTCTCCACCCTTTTCCCATACTTTGGCAAGGGCGAATTCACAGCCTTTATCTTCACAGAACTTCTGTATATAATCTAATTCTGCCTGTGTATCTGATACAAACGCATTAAGTGTAACAACTACAGGCACACCATATTTCTGAAGATTCTCAATATGCTTTTCAAGGTTTACGATTCCCTTCTTTAATGCGTCAAGATTCTCTGCTGATAATTCTGTCTTAGGTACTCCACCGTTGTACTTAAGTGCTCTTACTGTTGCTACTAATACAACTGCATCTGGCTTTAAGCCTGACTTACGGCACTTTATATCAAAGAATTTCTCTGCACCTAAATCTGCTCCAAATCCTGCCTCTGTGATAACATAATCTGCCATCTTGAGTGCAGTCTTAGTTGCTCTTACTGAATTACAGCCATGTGCGATATTAGCAAATGGTCCACCATGTACTAATGCTGGAGTATGCTCAAGTGTCTGGATAAGGTTAGGCTTTAATGCATCCTTTAACAAAGCTGCCATTGAACCTACTGCCTTGATATCTGATGCTGTAACAGGCTGTCCCTGATAATTGTAAGCAACTACCATCTTGCCGAGTCTTTCTTTTAAATCCTTCATATCTGTTGCAAGACATAATACTGCCATAATCTCTGACGCAACTGTGATAACAAAATGATCTTCTCTTACAGTTCCGTCAACCTTAGAACCAAGACCTACAACTATATTTCTAAGAACACGGTCGTTCATATCCATACATCTTTTCCATGTAACACATCTTGGGTCAATTCCAAGTTCGTTGCCCTGCTGTATATGGTTATCAAGAAGTGCTGCACATAAGTTGTTAGCTGATGTGATTGCATGGAAATCGCCTGTAAAATGCAGATTCAATTCTTCCATAGGAACAACCTGTGCATATCCACCACCTGCTGCTCCACCTTTGATACCGAAACATGGACCAAGTGATGGCTCACGAAGTGCTATAACTGCCTTCTTGCCAAGCTTTCCAAATGCTTCTCCAAGCCCTACAGTAATTGTTGTCTTTCCCTCTCCTGCCGGAGTTGGATTTATGGCTGTAACAAGAATTAACTTTCCATCTTCATTGTCTTTGACACTGTTGATGTACTCATCTGATATCTTAGCCTTATACTTTCCGTATAATTCAAGATCATCCTCGCTTATGCCGCATCTGGCTGCAACATTCTTAATTGGCTCCATTACTGCTTCCTGTGCAATTTCAATATCTGTCTTCATAATGTTTCTCTCCTTTGCTTTAGCCTTTTCGTGCCTTGCAATCCTGCCTTATCAAAATTCCTAAGAAGTTCCCTTCCTAATATATCTTTACATAAAAACAAGAGGCTACAGGCGCACTTTAATACACCTATGCCTCTGTTAAAAACCTGAAAGATTCTCCCCAAGCAAATCAGCCTCAATATTTCTCATCTCTATGCTTAGAAATTGCTTCTTCGGTGCTGATAATTACAGCTCTCCAGAGTTCCGTCCATAACCGGTCCTTTTGCCTGAGAGTTTTCGCTGTCACCTTCGGCGCTGCATTTTTACACAGTCTCTCCCGATTATATCTTCCGGATATTACCTTAATAATAAGGAAAAAAGCGTCTTGCTTTATCTGCAAAACGCCTTCGTTTTCAACAATAATATATAAATTGACAGAGTTTGTCAATAAGCAACATTTAACAAAATTATTTATTATATTAGGAAATAACAGTATTCAATTGAAAAAAATGTTGTTTTATGATAAAATTTATCTTAATTTTTTATAAAAAGGGAGAATACATAATATGTTTAGTAAAATCAATACTATTCTCGTTACTATTGACGCATATGTCTGGGGAATTCCACTCATTGTCCTTATACTTTCAGTTGGTCTGTTTCTTACTATCAGACTTAAGGGTGTTCAGTTTACTAATCTTGGACGTGCTTTTAAGTACATTTTCAAAGACGAAACTGATGGAAAGCATGGTGAAGTGAGCAGTTTCGCAGCACTATGTACAGCACTTTCAGCAACAATCGGTACAGGTAATATCGTAGGTGTTGCTACTGCTATTGTCTCAGGCGGTCCTGGTGCATTATTCTGGATGTGGCTTGCTGCCTTAGTTGGTACTGCTACCAAGTACGCAGAGTGTCTCTTAGCAGTTAAGTTCAGACAGGTTGACGAAGACGGTCATGTTGTTGGTGGTCCTTTTAACTACATTGAACATGGTATGGGACCTAAGTGGAAATGGCTTGCCAAGATATTTGCTTTCTTTGGTATAGGCGTTGGTCTTTTAGGAATTGGTACATTTACACAGGTAAACGGAATCTCTTCTGCTGTTAATAATTTCTTTGATCCTAACAACGCATGGACTGTTTCATTATTTGGAAGAACATATTCATGGACTGTAGTTATAAGCTGTCTTATCCTTACATTCTGTGTTGCTCTTGTTCTTATTGGTGGAATCCAGAGAATTTCTAAAGTTGCTCAGGTTATTGTTCCTTTCATGGCTGCAACATATTTTTTAGCAGGTATTCTTATTATTTTATTTAATATTACAGATGTTCCTGCTGCCATCCTTACAATTGTGCAGAGTGCATTTGGTCTTAAGGCCGCTGCTGGTGGTGCCCTTGGTGCCATGGTTGTAGCTATGCAGAAGGGTATTGCAAGAGGTATCTTCTCTAATGAGGCCGGTCTTGGTAGTGCACCTATTGCCGCTGCCGCTGCCCGTACCAATGAACCTGTACGTCAGGGTCTTGTATCTATGACAGCTACTTTTATTGATACTATTATCATCTGTTCAATTACAGGTATTGCAATTGTTCTTACAGGAGCTTACGATATGGGACTTGAAGGTGTTGCAGTAACAACTAAAGCATTCCAGTTAGGACTTCCATTCCCTGATGGAGTTGCTTCATTTATTCTTATGTTATGTCTCGTATTCTTTGCATTTACAACTATTCTTGGCTGGGATTATTATTCTGAGCGCTGCCTTGAATACCTTACTAATGGTAAGAAGAAATGCATCAAGGCATACAGATGGATATATATCCTCTGCGTATTCATCGGCCCTTACATGACTGTATCTGCCGTATGGACAATTGCAGATATATTTAACGGTCTTATGGCTATTCCTAACCTTATTGCACTCGTTGCTTTAAACGGTGTGGTTGCTAAAGAAACTAAAGATTATCTTGACAGAATTAAGAAAAAAGAAATTGATTAATCAAGCATTAACTGCTTATGCATAAAGATAAGCCCCACTCTGGATTAGTCCGGAATGGGGCATTTTGTATATATCTTTATTCTGTTATAGTACTATGAGGGAATTTCCCCGCTGTAATCACATTTTATGAGCCCATTTTAATATATCCATCACATTTCATGAGTTTTATAGCAAAAGGTGGCTTGTATTCTCCCATATAAACATCTCCATCATCATGCATATTATCTTCCTCTATCATACATTTTTATAAAGAAATTCAATGTAATAATATAACACGTTTGACCGATATATAATGTAGAAGTAACATTTTGAAATAAGGTCCAAGGAGGGATTATTGCAGCAAATGGAGTTATTCGCAATTCAAAAGTGTACCCAGTCCAGACCATCAGTAATCTCAAAGGGGTAGGACAGGATAATACCAGTGCAGAACACGGTAACAGTGGACAGTCTCACAGACAGACAATAACTATCAGAGTTAATCCCGAGACTTATGCTGATGCACCAGCCGATTGTTATACAGTTACCTATAACCGTAACAGTCAGCTTCAGGCATTTTATTATCGCCCTCGCCATGAGTATACTTACTAATAATGGACGAAGAAAAACACCTCTTAATCAGAATGTATATTGCTGATTAAGAGGTGTTTTCTTATGCTCTGCGCTTCAGCTTTATATATATGAGTTGCAATATTATTGCACACGCAATGCCAACTGAAACATAAGATATTAAATCTGTATTGACATATGTCGGGTTAAGACTTGCTGTTCTGCCAAGAAATCTGTTACTGAATAACGTTCAAGATGATAGCTGTATGGGTGCTGGCTCTGATTTTGTAGCATATATTGGATAAATCCACTATAATGTTGTTAAACATTTCCTATAAGAATATCTATATTTCAAGATTTATAGGCATATTATTATTGATGAAGAAGTGTCTTGTCTGATTTTTTTGTCATGATACCTATAGGTAGTCGTATATTCTGACAGCTTATAGGTATTTTCTATACATTCTTCTCTCGAATCAGACATTATCCTTGCCAGAAAGCTAAAGATTGCCTATAGATAATGTGGTTTTCCATCATTTATAGGTATTTACAATGAAATCTGCGCTTTATGAGCAGAAATCCTAATATTTCTGCCTATAAGCAATAGAAATAATATCTTCTTATAGGTTCTGCTCTATATTCTGCGACCATCTTGCTGTCAGATGCAAATGTATCACCTAGTTGGACGATACACTATTTTGCCCCATCATTTATGTTCATATTTTTTCGTAGTAGATGATAACATTTTTATCCCCCGATATAATATTCTCTGAAACCATGTGATTTTTGTGTAAAGAAAAAAGCACCATGTTTCAGGTGCTAATCTTCATAATGGAACTTGCAGGAATATATTATCAGATTTTGGTTCATGTCCATATTATACGTAAGTCTGTGTTCGTCTGTGATTCTTCTACTGCACATCTTCCTATGCTTTAATGGTTTCTAAAGGAATAATCATAGGTAATAATATATTTTCTTCTAAATCATCTTTAAGATATGTCTCACGCCTTCTTCCCACCAACTCCATTGATATACATCAACGGTATTCCGAAGAATGCCATTCCTCCAACAATATTACCTATTGTAACAGGAATAAGATTATTAAATATAAAATTCGGTATATTCAATGTACTAAGCTGCTGTGCTGTATAACCATATTGCTCCATAGCATCTTTCACATATAACGGATTAAGTTTTGCTATCATTCCTGCAGGTACATAATACATATTAGCAACACAGTGCTCATAACCGCTTACAACAAAAAGCAGTATTATAAAAAAACAACATAACAGTTTTCCGGTTACATCCTTTGCACGTGCCGCAAGCATAACTGCTGCACACACAAGTATATTACATAATATTCCAGATGCAAGTGCTGTTGTAAAATCAAGATTACATTTTCCAATTGCTACTTTAATTGTATATGCACCAAGTATTCCCGATGAATAATTATACTGCCCACTTACATAATCAATACATGTAAGCATTAACGAGCCAAGAAGATTGCCAAAATATACTACAACCAGCATTCGTATAAGCTTAAGTGCTGTATGTTTCTTCTGTACAGTTGCCATAATTGCCAGACAATCTCCCGTGAAAAGCTCAGCACCTGTCATAACAACCATCATAAGTCCCATTGGGAATACAACTCCTGCAACCAGACGCGCAAGTCCTACATTAGCAATATCATGTGCAGCCACACTGCTTCCGGCTGCGCCAAATGCAATCATCATTCCTGCAAGTATGGCTTTCATAAAAAGCTTGTATGCTGGACAGTCAACCTTAGCAACACAACCTTCCACATAATTCTCTATCGCTTCTTTCATAGATAACATCTTTAGTTCCTCCCTGATTGTGTATTTTGTTAATTCCAATCACTTTATTTGTGTATACAAAATACATCTTGCATATTATAGCAAGCTGAATATTTATTTACAAGTATCTTATGAGGTACAATTCTACATGCTTCGGCTCCCATTATCCCTGCACGACAAAAAGCACCTGCCAGAATGCTATTCACAAGCATTCTGGCAGGTGCAAACCCATATATGTATCATAAATTCTACTTTCCAGATGTTGCCTTAAGTCTTGCCATAGCTCTTGCAAGTGCTGCTCTTGAGTGATAATACTCATGGATACTCTGCTTCTGGCGAAGTCTCTCCTCAGCCCTCTCTTTGGCTTCCTGAGCTCTCCTCACATCGATTTCCTCTGGCTTTTCTGCTGTCTCAACAAGAAGAGTTACACGGTTGTTGACGATTTCAACAAATCCCATTCCAACAACAGCATGAATCCACTCGTCGCTGCCCTCTGGCTGGAACTTCATCTGACCTTCATCAATTGCAATAACCATATCTTCATGATGGGCAAGAATTTCCTTCTGTCCATCGAACTCAGGCACAATCAGAGAACGGCATTTGCCAGCGAAAAACACCCGGTTAGCTGATATTACTTTTAAATAAAATGAACTTGTAGCCATTAGTTTTTCCTTTCTGGCAGGATGTTACTGCATCTTCTCAGCCTTTTTAATAACATCATCTATAGTTCCTACATTGAAAAATGCGTTCTCAGGATATTCGTCCATCTCACCATCAATAATTGCCTTGAAACCTCTTATAGTCTCCTTTAATGGAACATATACACCAGGAATACCTGTAAAGTTCTCAGCAACATGGAATGGCTGTGATAAGAATTTCTGAATCTTTCTTGCTCTGAATACTGTAACCTTATCTTCATCTGCAAGCTCTTCCATACCAAGAATAGCAATGATATCCTGTAATTCCTTGTACTTCTGGAGGATTTCCTGAACCTTTCTTGCTACCTCATAATGCTCCTCACCTACAATGTCCGGCTCAAGAATTCTTGATGTAGAATCAAGAGGGTCTACTGCCGGGTAGATACCCTGTTCAACTATCTTTCTTGAAAGAACTGTAGTTGCATCAAGATGTGCAAATGTTGTTGCAGGTGCAGGGTCAGTAAGGTCATCGGCAGGTACATATACTGCCTGTACTGATGTTACAGAACCATTCTTTGTAGATGCAATTCTCTCCTGTAATTCACCCATCTCAGTTGCAAGTGTTGGCTGATAACCTACGGCTGAAGGCATACGTCCAAGAAGTGCTGAAACTTCTGAACCAGCCTGTGTGAAACGGAATATATTATCAATGAATAAAAGCACATTCTGATGCTTCTCATCACGGAAATATTCAGCCATTGTAAGTCCTGTCTCAGCAACACGCATACGTGCTCCAGGTGGTTCATTCATCTGACCAAACACTAAGGCAGTTTTTTCAAGAACGCCCGACTCTTTCATTTCTGTCCAGAGGTCGTTACCTTCTCTTGATCTTTCTCCTACACCTGTGAATATTGAATATCCACCATGCTCTGTTGCAATATTGCTGATAAGTTCCTGAATAAGAACTGTCTTACCAACTCCGGCACCACCAAACAGACCAATCTTACCACCCTTTGCATAAGGTGCCAAAAGGTCAATTACCTTGATACCTGTCTCAAGAATCTCTTCTGCAGGATTCTGTTCTTCAAATGTTGGAGGTTCTCTGTGGATTTCCCACTTTTCCTTAGCATCTGGCTGTTCTTTGCCATCAATAGCCTCTCCTAATACATTAAAGAGACGGCCAAGAGTTTTCTCTCCAACAGGAGTCTTAATGCCGCTGCCTGTAGCTGTTACTTCCATGTCTCTGCAAAGACCTTCACTGGAAGCAAGCATGATACAACGGACTGTATCATTACCGATATGCTGTGCAACTTCCATCACACATTTTTTATCACCATTATTAACTTCAAGTGCGTCCCTGATTGCCGGAAGGTTCTCATCTTCGAACGCTACATCGACAACAGGTCCCATTACCTGTATAATCTTTCCTTTATTACTCATATTATCTCCTATCCGTCGCATTATTTCTTTCGTTTCTTCTTCTGCGACTTCGCACCAGCGATAACCTCAGTTATTTCCTGTGTGATTGCAGCCTGTCTGGCTCTGTTATACTGTATATCAAGGTCGTGCAGCATATCCTTTGCACTCTTTGATGCAGCCTCCATCGCCATCATACGGGCATTCTGTTCGCAGGAGAATGACTCTACCAAAGCTCCGTATACGAAACCAACTATATAATCAGGAACAATTCTGTCCATAACTACTTCTGGGGAAGGTTTTAATGCAAGTTCCTCTCTTTTGAAATCAACCGGTATCTGGATATTGAAATCTGCCTTCTTAAGAGGAAGAAGCTGTTCAATCTGTGTTTCCTCCTGAATAGCATTAATCATACTTGTGTATATGATATACACCTCATCAAGTTCACCTTTTCTGTACAGTTCTATTATTTCTTCTGAAATATTTCTTGCTCTGTTAAGAGTAGGATTCTGAACTGTATAGTGGAACTGCTTCTCAATCTCAATACCGCGCTGTTCAAAATAATGTCGTCCAAGTTCTCCTAATACGAATAATGAATGATTAGGATTCTTTTCAAGCTGCTCCTGCGCAATCTTTAAAACATTATGGTTATATGAACCTGCAAGTCCCTTATCAGCAGTAATAACTATGTAGCCTACCTTTTTATCCGCTGCGTCTTTATCCTCATTTGTCTTAAAATATATACTGCTTATATCAGGTATATGTCTTAAGATTCGGCTCATTTCTGACTGCAGAGTGAAAAAGTATGGTTCCGTGTCTGAAAGCATTTTCTTAGATTTCTTAAGCTTGGAAGAAGAAATCATATACATGGCATTAGTAATCTTTAATGTATCATTGATACTTTTTATTCGATCCTGAATTTCCTTTGTGTTTGCCATATCTATACGCTTACCTTTCTTTTAGCACACATGCATTATGCAAATTCTTTTACTGCTTCCAGAATATTCTTAACCAGCTCATCATTAATCTCTTTCTTATCTTCAATCTGCTTTCCTATTTCAGGATGCTTGAGATCTATGAATTCAAGTAATTCTGTCTGGTGTTTCTTAACTTCCTTAGTAGGTATCTCATCAAATACGCCGTTGTTAGCCATAACAAGTGTCATAACCTGCTCATGCATTGAAAGTGGATGGCAGAGTGGCTGCTTTAAAAGCTCCATAAGGGCTTTTCCGTGCTGTAACTGTGCCTTAGTTGCATCATCAAGATCTGATGCAAACTGTGTAAATACTTCCATCTCTCTGTACTGTGCAAGGTCAATTCTTATGCTTCCTGATGCCTTCTTCATTGCCTTAGTCTGGGCTGCACCACCAACTCGTGAAACCGAAAGACCTACATTAACGGCTGGTCTCATACCTGAATTAAACAAGTTAGTTTCAAGGAATATCTGACCATCTGTGATAGAGATAACATTTGTTGGAATATATGCTGATACATCACCAGCCTGTGTCTCTATTATAGGGAGTGCTGTTATTGAGCCTCCACCTAACGCATCACTTAAACGGCTTGATCTTTCAAGAAGTCTTGAATGAAGATAGAATACATCTCCAGGATAAGCCTCTCGTCCAGGTGATCTTTCAAGCAGAAGGGAAAGTGCTCTATACGCTACCGCATGTTTGCTCAAATCATCATATACAATAAGAACATCTTTTCCCTGATGCATGAAATGCTCTGCCATTGCAGTACCTGCATATGGAGCTATATACTGAAGTGATGCAGGATCACTCGCTGTTGAAGATACAACAATTGAATAATCCATTGCACCATGCTTAGTAAGTGTTGATACAACCTTGGCAACTGTAGATGCCTTCTGTCCGATTGCAACATACACACAGATAACACCTTTACCTTTCTGGTTAATAATTGTATCTGTGGCAATTGATGTCTTACCAGTCTGACGATCACCAATGATAAGTTCTCGCTGTCCACGGCCAATTGGGAACATTGAATCAATTGAAAGTATTCCTGTTTCCATTGGTGTGCTTACAGACTTACGGTCTACGATACCTGGAGCATCTTCCTCAATTGGTCTGTAATCTTCTTCTTTAATATCGCCTTTTCCATCAATAGGCTCGCCAAGTGCATTGATTACTCTTCCTACAAATGCGCTGCCTACCGGAATTCCGGCTTTTTTCTTGGTTCTTACAACCTTAGTTCCTTCTTTGATTCCTGTATCCCTGCCGAACAAGATAACACCTATCTCATTCTCACGGATATCCTGAACCATTCCTTTTACTCCATTATCAAATACTACGATTTCACCATACATTGCATGGTCAATACCGTATACAGTAGCAATTCCATCACCGACCCATATTACATTACCGGTCTCACGGCTTGCTTCATCCCAATTGAAATTCTCAATCTCACTCTGGATAATGGAGATAATATCTGTTGCACTAATTGCGCCCACAGGGGTCACCTCCCAGTTAATTTTCTTTCAAGCTGACAAAAACGTCCTTCAAAACTTCTGTCGTATTCCTTGTGATGTGCTCTTATAACATATCCGCCTAAGAGATCCGCATCCACTGTCTTTGTCAGTTCAATTGTATAATCCGGATATCTGCTCTTTAAGAAATCCTGTGCCTGCTTTGCATTATCATCTTCATCACTGCTGTCTGCACTTATAAGCTCTGCTTTTAAAATGTGGTTTGCTTCATCATCAATTCTGTAATATGAATCAAATATGTCTCTCATCTCATCACAATAACCAAGCTTACACATTTCTTTAATAAAATTCTTCATAAGCTCCTTGGTATCATTAAGTGCAAACACTTTATCAATGATGTCGTATTTCTTTGCAAGAGGTATTTCAGGATTCGTGAGAATTTTCTGAAGTTCTGAAGTTTTGCTGTATAACTCATCAGCCCTTCTTACATCCTCTCTGCTCACAGACAACCGGTGTAAAACTATTGCATTATTTACTGCTGCCTGCGTCATGAGCATCACCTGTCTTTACGATTTTTCTTGCAGCTATGAGAGCGAGTCTTGCAATATCTGCCTGTGCAGCTTCCGTTGCTTTCTCTTTCTCTGTAGCTATATCAGCCTTTGCCTTTTCAAGCATTACTTCTGTTTCTTTTCTGGTCTTTTCCAAAGCTGCCTCATGCTCTTCCTGTGCTCTGTTTCTAGCATTTACAATAATCTCATCAGCTTCAGTCTTCGCACTTTCAAGCTTTTCGTCATATGAAGCCTTTAATGCATCTGCTTCTTCCTGACTCTTCTTAGCATCATCAAACTGCTGCTTAATCATATCTTCTCTTGCATTGATTACTTTCATAACAGGCTTAAACAGGAACTTCTTAAACACCAGATATAAGACGAGCAGATTGACTACTGTCCATAATATATTCCATGGATCTATACTTAACACTAGCTTCGCCTTCCTTTCTATCTTGTCTTAGTTATCTTTCCCATAAATGTTATTAGCCTAAGAAAAGGATTATAAGAAGGGCGATAACGAAACCATAAATAGCTGTTGCCTCTGCAAGGGCACAACCTAAAAGAAGTGACTTACTAATCTTGCTTTCTGCCTCTGGCTGTCTTGCGATAGCGTCTACTGCACTGCTTGTTGCCTTACCGATACCAAGACCAGCACCGATACCTGTTAATACTGCTATACCTGCTCCGATTGCTACTAAAATTGTTGACATAATAATAATCTCCTTTTTAAAACATTTATTCTTGTTACATATACTCTTACTCTGCAGCCTCTTTTATAAAAAGACCAGTTAAGAATACGAAAACATACGCCTGTATCAGTCCATCGAATATATCGAAGTAACAACTGAATACTGCCGGTAAAACTGCCGGAACTACCATCTTTAATAATTCCATGATTACAAATGAACCTAAAACATTACCGAATAATCGCATGCAAAGTGATAAGGGCTTGATAAATACTTCCAGAATATTAATAGGAAGTATTATAGGCATTGGTTCTGCAAAACTCTTAAGCCAGCCTTTAGTTCCTCTGGCTCTGATTCCTGCGACCTCAATAAGCACAATACTCATCAATGCCAGTGTTGCTGTAACATTCATATCCTTAGTTGGCGGCTTGAAACCAAGCAGTCCTATCAGGTTCGCAATTCCTATGTAAATAGCAATTGCTGACAGATATGGAATGTATGCCTTTCCTTTTTCTCCTACCGTCTCAGTGAAGAAATCATTGAGCCCCTTTATTGCTGTTTCTACAACTACCTGTCTGCGACTGGGGTTTTCCACACTTAGATTTCGGCTTAGCAGAATACACAACAGAAACACAACAGCCATGATAATCCATGTAACAACAACGGATTCATATACTGGGATTCCACCAAACAAAGGTATAGTGAACACTGTCTCGCAATTAAGTTCTTCCATAAGCCCTTCTACCAAAGCATCCATCTGCACGACCTCCTTTCTAAATATGAAACATATTTCTTTTCTGTTCACGGATTTTATTCCACAAAAAAAATAATGTCAAGCCTAGATTCTGCCTAGGTTTGACACTATTTTCTCCTTTAATAATCGTACATTTTTAACAAAAAATTATTTATGACCAGCGTTCATTTTTGTTATTTTTTACATTGAATTATGGCAAACTTTATTTTTATTTAATAATTTCATTAAAATTTGTCAAAAATGTATCAATAAAATCTGTTAATTTTTCTACAAATTTGTCATTTAATTAAGATATAACCGGTTATTCATTAATTATATTAATCTCTACAAAGCCGTTAAAACACTTGTATTCTCTATAACAAAGTTCCTGAACGTCTCTACAGCAGGAGACATGTATGTACTATTATCATTAACCATATAAAAGCTTCTCTCATATTCAGGTGACTCGATTTCAAATATTTCTACAGACATCTTTTCCAATATATCCATATATGGAACTACCGCTATTCCGAATCCATTAGCAACCAGCCCGGCAATAACCTGATCTTCCTCAGTTTCATATGCAACCTTTACTGTTATGTCCGATCTTTTCAACATTTCATCAAATATGCTTCTTATTCCAGAGTTCTTGTCAAAACATACATATGAATACCCGGCTGTCTCTGCAAGATTAATGCTCCTTTTCCTTTTCTTAGCCAGCGGATGTCCTTTGGGAGTAATAAGCACCAGTCTCTGCTTCATAACGGGCTCAGCCGTAAAATGATATTCTTCTGATGGCTTGGAACAGAACAACAAATCATACTTCCCAAGCTGCATATCGTCAAGCAGCCTGCCCGTAACATCTGTGTGAAACGTAAAATCTATATCAAGCCTCGGATTCTTCTTTATAAATGCTGCCGCCATCCGAGGGACATAGCTTATTCCCAATGGTCTTACAAGTCCTAATCTTATCGTTCCATTTCCCATTGCACTTCTTTTAATAGAAGCGATTCCATCATCTAACACATCAAGAGTCTTTTCTGCATAAGAAAGAAACTCCTCTCCGAATTGAGTCAGAGTTATCTTATGTCCGTTTTTTTCAAAGAGTTTAACACCAAGTTCCTTTTCCATCTGTGAAATTGCATGACTAAGACTCGGCTGTGTAATGCATAATTCCTCTGCCGCCTTCGTGTACTGGCGTATTCTTGCAAGTGTAACGAAATATCTCAGATTATATATATTCATAGACAGCCTCCTAAGCACATTTATTATCTTAATTATAAACAGTTCTATAGACAAAATCTATAATTTCATTAAAATTATTCATTTGTTATTAATTAATAATGAAACTACACTTAGAGACTGTGATTATGTTCTTTATTAAAAAGGAAAGGGGATTCATTATGAGTTCAATTGATAGTGCAATAGATTTAAATGCTGGTTCTGTTTCTGAAAATGTTAAGACTACGCTTAGAGGTGAGCTTGTTCTTGCCTTTGCTGTTATAATCAACAGCCTTGGAGTTGTGCTTATGCTTTACTCAGGAACTGGAATATCTGCAATCTCAAGCGTTCCATATGCTTTTTCCGAAGTCTTCCCTAAGATTACTCTTGGTACATTTACATATATGTTCCAGGGACTTCTTGTACTCAGCCTTATGATTCTGCGAAAGAAGTTCGTACCATCATATCTGTTTTCATTCGTTGTCGGATTCATATTTGGTGAATGTATCGACATGCACAATATGTGGGTTCCAATGCTCCCAACTGCAATCGGATTCAGAATTGTGTACTTTATTATAAGCTACTGCCTGATAAGTCTCGGCATAGCTCTTTCTAACAGATGCAAGCTTCCAATTATCCCTACCGATCTGTTCCCTCGTGAACTTGCTGACATTACTGGCGTTGCATATTCACGCATCAAGATTTCTTTTGATGTTATATGCCTTGCCGTAACTGCATGTCTTACCGGCCTGATATTAGGTCATGTTAAGGGTCTTGGCATCGGTACTGTTGTTGCTGCATTTACAATGGGAAAAACCATCGGCCTTGTCGGCAGATGGCTTGATAAGAAATTTGATTTTGTTTCATTTATGAAGAAATAACTTCCTCACATATTGTCTAATCTATCTTTAATTACATTAATATCATAATCTGGGGCAGATGAAACTACTGCTTCGTATATTGGTTTTATATCTGCCTCTTCTTCCTCTAGTTCTGAGGCTATTGTCTCCAGAGTTTTTGACTTCTTTACCTTTTTTATAATCTGATTAACTATCTTTAATTGTTCTCCGCTCTGTTCACCCTCTGCAAATACTTCTTGGGTCAATTCTTCTTTTGCTTCTCGTTTTAATTCTTCTATAACTGTTTCTTTTAATTCTTCTTTAGCCATTTCCTTTGCTTCTTCAAATAATGTCCTTCTGACATCTTCCTCATCATAATCATATATACTCACTTCGACGACCTCCTCCCTATGCTGTTCAAAAAAATCGACAAGTATATCCTCATCTATACATTCGTCAATTGCCTCTGTTACTGCAATCCTGACATCGTCCCCTTCAACTCCCATCTTGAATCTTACTTTATTAACAAATGTCATATAATCACGCAGCGTTTTGCACTTATTAAGGATATGTACATTTTCGTTAATGTTGATAACACGCACCTTAAGCTCCAGCTCTGGATTATCTGTCAGAATCTCATACATATCTGACAGCCTGATTTCATCCTCATCTTCAATCCATTTTTCCAGACCATTGTAAAATGTCACAAAATGCGGAACAGGAATCTTAATCATGCTTCTTCTGTGAAGCATGGAATTACTGAACAACTCTCTGAACACATCTGATACATAGTGCAAAAATCTTAACGGCATATTAGGATTCTTACTCGACTGCTGCTCAAACATATACAGGCTCATACATAGTAAAAATGAAGCATCATTCTTATACTTCATATATGAACCGCCGTTTAATGTCGTTACCTGCAAATCATCCACATTCGTGTAAGCTGAATTGTTAAGTGCATTATACAGTTCTAAAAGATTCTTCTTATCCCTGTACAGCATACATTGTCCTTAAATTTAGATGTTACATTGTCTTTCTTCTCTGCCATAGAATATCCTCCTCGTCTCTTTCGCAGGCTGATATCCACGCACATATACTAATATTGTATTTGTCTATATAAGTATATTAGCATCTACAGATATCTAAAACAAGCCTGCATTATTCAATTATGTTTTATGTGGATTTTGCTGAATGAATGTCCATAAATGTTTTTCATAAACGAACTTACATAGATGTATGTTAATCTATGAATATCCAGCTTTGATAAGCAACCGGTGTTGATTATTGAAGCAATCAACACCAAGTTACTTTAGAAAAGATTTTATTCTTTAAATATATTAATATCATATATAATTATATATGTCAATATATATTATCTAAACATTAGAAATACCTCATTTTTATTAAAAAAGGTACAACATTCATCATGTGAATATTATACCTATAATTAATAAATATTATCTATACGCTCTCTCGTATATACCCGCAATCTCTTCATCAGTAGTTTCCTGAGGGTCTCTTACGAACAATCTCATCATTGTTGCCCTTGCGTTCTTGGCAAGTGTCATTGCTTCTTCCTTCTTTATTCCGTAATCAGACATCTTAAGGTCATCAACTCCACATGCCTTCTGTAATTCAAGAAGCGCTGTGATGAAATCTTCCGGTTTAGACGCATCTTTCATTCCAAGAAAATGTGCCATATCAATGAAGCGTTCATCACATATATGCTTATTAATCCAGAATGTGAAGTACTCCTTAGACAGCATGATAAGTCCCGCTCCATGAGGAAGCTCAGGATGATATGCACTCATTGCATGCTCCATAGAATGTTCTGATATACATGATGTTACAACCATTGAATAGCCAGACATTGTATTAGCGTATGCAACATGTTCTCTTGCCTCAATATCATTACCATCCTTAACTGCTCTTGCAAGATAATGTCCGATATTTTCAATCGCGGCACGCTGAATCATATCTCCCATAATATTATGTTTGTTGCTTATATACCCTTCCAATGAATGGAAAAGTGCATCAAATCCCTGATATGCAGTGAATTTCGGTGGAACTGTTTTCATAAGCTCAGGGTCAACAATTGCATACTTTGCAAACATTCCCGCCATTCCACCAATACCAATCTTTTCATTAGTATCAGGATTAGAAATTACTCCGATAGTATCAACCTCTGAGCCTGTTCCTGCTGATGTAGTAATTGCAATCCATGGAAGCATCTCTTTAGGAGGTGTCATCTTTCCACCTGATGGACTATTAGCATAATCCCACAGATTATCTGATGGCTGTGGAATGAACATTGCCATATTCTTAGCCGCATCCATAACTGAACCACCGCCTAAAGCAACAACAAAGTCAACTCCATTCTCGCGACCAATTCTTGCACCTTCTTCAACTGCTGACTTCAGCGGATTAGCTCCTATTCCGTTATAAAGCACATATGAAACATCAGCCTGTTTAAGTTCATCTATTGTTCTGTCAAGTGAACCATTCATCCTTGCAGACTTTCCATTGCTTATAACAAGAAGTGCTTTCTTTCCTGGCATCTTAAGAGTATGAAGCTTAGAAAGACTTCCGCATCCAAATACGACATCTACTGGTGAAAAAAACTGATATTCATTCATGATTACTCCTCTCTGAAATTAATACTGCCATCTGCAGCATTCATTCCATCAACAATAGCCAGAGATTCAAGCTGGTATCCAAGGTTACGGATAATCTGTCCACCCTGCTGGAAGCCCTTCTCAACTGCGATTCCAATACCTTCAACAGTTCCGCCTGCCTGATTGACAATAGATATAAGTCCCTGGAGTGCACAGCCATTTGCAAGAAAATCATCAATAATAAGTACATGATCCTCTGGACCTACAAACTTCTTAGATATAAGAACCTGATTCTTGCACTTATGTGTAAATGATTCAACTTCCGCAGAATACACATCACCATCAATATTGACACTCTGTGACTTCTTTGCAAATACAACCGGTACATCAAAGCATTCTGCAACTATACATGCAATACCAATTCCTGAAGCCTCAATTGTTATAATCTTATTAATATTCTTTCCGGCAAATCTTCTCTTAAATTCTTCGCCCATCTGCTTGAAAAGCTTAACATCCATCTGATGATTAAGAAAACTGTCTACTTTAAGAATGTTGCCTTCTTTGACAACTCCGTCCTTCATAATTCTTTCTTCAAGAAAATTCATAGTAATGATTCCTTTCGTAAGTAAATTATCTGTCATATTATAAGAGATTATTCTAACATTACAAGGCTCTATGGTCAATCAGTTTTAATTATCTTTTACACTTGCCATTGCAATCTGGTCAGGAGTTATAGGAAGCTCGTAAAATCTCTTTCCTGCCGCATGGCTTAATGCATCTGTAATTGCAGGAAGCGGTGTATTAATTACAACCTCTCCGATTGATTTAGCACCAAAAGGACCTTCATTCTCGTAACTGCTCTCAAACTCAACATTAATATGTCCAATATCCATTCTTGATGGAATCTTGTACTGTAAAAATGAGTTCTCATACAGCTTGCCTTTATCTGAATATGTGATATTCTCTGACATTGTCATTCCAATTCCCTGTAAGATACCACCCTCTGCCTGTACTCTTGCAAGGTTAGGATTAACAGGTGTTCCACAATCAACACATGCGTCATACTCAACAACACGGCTCTCACCTGTGAGAAGGTCAACCTCGACCTCCGCTGCTCCAACCATGAATGGTGGTGGTGAAATAGGTGATGTATGTGTATTGGTAACTGAAAGTGCTATATCATTACCACACATGGATGCTGTTGATATATCGGCCAGGGTTACACATTTATCCTTGTTCTCACCTGATTCGCATATTACTTTCTTTCCGTCAAATGTGACATCACATTTCTCGCAGCCTAACATCTTAGCACCAAGCTTTTCGATTCTGTCTCTAAGCTCTAATGCACATTTTTCAACAGCCTTACCAGTTACATATGTTGTACTTGATGCGTATGAACCTGAATCATAAGGTGATATGTCAGTATCTGCACCAAATACACTTATATCGTCTGTGCTGCATTCAAGAACCTCTGCTGCAATCTGTGCAAGTATTGTATCACAGCCTGTTCCCATATCAGCAGCTCCGATGTTCATAGTATATACACCTTCATCATTAAGCTTTAGTGTCGCACTGCCGACATCAACCCCTGATATACCTGAGCCCTGCATTGCCATGCCCATTCCGACAAAACGTGCCTTAGTATCAGAAATCTTTCTCATAGGATATTTCTCATCCCATTTAATCATCTCTTTGACCTTTGCAAGACATCTGTCAAGTGCACAGCTTGTATTAACCTGTCCATAGTAAGCAGGCATTACATCGCCCTCTTTTACTATGTTCTTAAATCTGATTTCAAACGGGTCCATATGAAGTCTGTCTGCCAGTTCATTTACAGCCGACTCAACTGCAAAAAGCCCCTGTGTCGCACCATAACCTCTGTAAGCACCCGCTGACATTATATTAGTATATACAACATCACTTACAAAACGGAACGCCTCTGCCTTTCCATATAATGGAATTGACTTGTGTCCAGAAAGTCCTACTGTTGTAGGACCATGCTCGCCATATGCGCCTGTATTAGATAATGTGTATAAATCAATTCCTTTTACAATACCATCCTTAGTTGCACCAAGTCTTACATGCATCTGCATCTCATGTCTTGGTGATGAAGCTGACTGTGTTTCTTCCCTTGAAAATATAATCTTAGACGGTTTCTTTGTCTTCCATGTAACAAATGCAGGATATATCTCTGACACAGATGTCTGCTTTGCTCCAAATCCACCTCCGATTCTTGGCTTGGTAACTCTTATCTTAGATGGCGATATTCCAAGTGCATGTGAGATAATTCTCCTGCAATGGAATACTATCTGTGTAGAACTTACGACATGAAGTCTTCCATAAGTATCTATTGTACAGAAAGTTCTGAAAGTCTCCATCATGCTCTGCTGGCATGCCTTAGTATGATATGTCCTGTCAATCACAATATCACACTCATCTAACACTTTATCGATATCTCCGTTGCCGCTCTCATCATGCGCGCACAGATTTCTTTTATTATCAGCTCCAACCGGACATAATGCCTCCCAGTTATCCTCTGGATGTACAAGAATCTCATTATCCTTTGCCTTAGTGAAATCAAGCAATGGTTCAAGCACTTCATATTCTGTCTTAATAAGCTTCATTGCCTTATCAACACAGCGTTCATCAGCACCTGCAACAATGGCAACCGGATCGCCTATGAATCTTACATGCTTATCAAGAATAAGCCTGTCATAAGGACTTGGCTCAGGATATGTCTGACCTGCACATGTGAATCTTTTCATATTCTGGTCAACATCTTTATATGTAAATATTGCTTCTATTCCCGGCACCTTCATCGCAATATCAGTATTAATATTCTTTACAAATGCGTTGGCATATGGTGAGCGCAGAAGCTTTACAACAAGGCAGTCCTTAGGTGCAATATCATCTGTATACACCGGCTTTCCAAGAAGCAGTTCCATCGCATCTTTCTTTCTGATAGCTTTATTAACCGACTTCATCTATTCAGCCTCCTTTGCTTTCTTTGCCTCAAGGAAATTCATAATTCCTCTTAACTGTCCCTCATAACCTGAACATCTGCACAGATTCCCTGAAAGGAACTCCTTTATCTCCTCTTCGTCAGGATAAGGATTTTCTCTGAAAAGTGCCAATGCATTCATAACAAATCCCGGATTACAGAATCCGCACTGCTCTGCTCCCTGGTCTGCTATAAATGTGACAAATTCAGACGCCTCCTCCTGTAATCCTTCGAGTGTTGTAACACTGCATTTGTCTGCTCTTGCTGCAAGAACTGAACATGAAAGGACAGGCTTATCATTAAGAAATACTGTACATAAGCCACAGTTAGATGTTTCACAGCCACATTTTACGCTGTAACAGCCATGCTCTCTCACGAATTCATAGAGTGTCATGTCTGCCGTAATATCTGCTTTAACAGATTTTCCATTCAACTTAATATCAACTAACATATATTCTCCAATCCGTAATCACCAATTAATCTCTGTTAATATTCTGAAGTGCCCTGCCTGCAAGAACGCCTGCAAGATAGCTTCTATACTCAGCACTTCCTCTCATATTGCCCGCTGTAGGCACATTTTTCTTAACAAATGTACTGAATTCTTCTACCGACTTCTCGTTAATACCGCCTGCAAGTATTCCTTCTGTATCTTTAACAACAATTGCTCTTCCCGGTCTTGCACCTATGCAGATATTGCAGACTCCAGTATCTTTAATCTTTACTCCTGCACATGTAAGCACCGGCAGATCTGTTTCTGTTATTCTCACAGCTTCATAAAACATATTCACCGGTCTTTTCTTAACAATAATATTAACAACAATGTCCCTGTCATAATCACGGTCAGCATACTCAGTTAATGGAACAATGCCTCCCTTGTATAGTTCTACATAAGAATCCAGTCCGATTAAAAGCGTAAGCACATCAGAAAATCCATATCTTCCATATATACTTCCACCAACTGTTGCAAGATTTCTGAACTGCACACCCACAATATGCCTTAAAGCCTCCTTAGCACAGCCATCTGTATATTCATTAAAACTCTCATGAACTTCTAACTGTCTTAAAGTAGTCATACAGCCAATCTTAAATTCTTCATCTGATTCTTCAATCTTATCAAGTCCAAGCCCTGACATATCAATAGCTGTATTCATTCTGTTGTCGCCCATACGCATCCACATCATGCCGCCGACAATACGGTTAGCTTTCTTCTGATTAAGCTCATAGGCTTCTTCAAGGCTTTCTACTTTCTTATAATTCTGTATAGTAAGCATAAAAACTCCAATCTATTTATTAGTGAGAAGCAGACGGACGGTTGTGGCAACCAGACCCGATGCCTGCAGGTGATTGCTCTCATGGCAGCTTAGCTTAGTGGGAGTATATGCCGCCATCTGCAAAGCCTATTAGTGTGCAGAAAATCAAACGCGCTACGCTTGAACGAGATTTTCTGCACACACCTTTAAGCATATGGCGGCATAACTCCCACACAGCACGCTGCAAATCGAGCCCTCGCCTGCTGGCATCGGGCCTGTGCCCGCCACAACCTGTCTGTCATCCTTCACTACTAAATTGATAAATAATCTCATTCTCTTTCCTTATATAAATATAACGGCTTGTAAAACCCTTGTCAATCTGATAAAATTCATTCGCTAATATAATTTATGAGAATTGTTTTTTGAGATATTTAGAACAACAGCCACAAAAAATTGTTGAGTCCAACACAGGATGCTTTGGACTCAACAATTTTCGTGACGTCCCGTTCTAACAAACCTCCACAAACCAATTCGCAGAAAGGATTTTAACATGAAGAATTTTAAAAGATTTACCGCCCTCTTTTTAGCAATACTCATGCTTTTTTCATTAGCAGCATGCGGCAATTCTACAACTTCTGATAAGGGCACAAAAGAAGCTACTACTTCAGCATTTGACGTAATGTCACAGTTTAATGAGATTGGCGTAAGCTATCCTCTTACTGTTACTGACCAGGCTGGTAGAACCGTAACATTTGAAAAGGCTCCAGAAAAGATTGCATCATCTTACTACATTTCAACAAGCCTTCTTCTTGCACTTGGATTACAGGATAAACTTGTTGGAATTGAAGCCAAGGCTAACACAAGAAATATTTACAAGCTTGCAGCTCCTGCAATCGTAAGCCTTCCTAACATGGGAACAGCCAAGGAATTTAACACAGAAGCATGTGTAGCTGCTGCACCTGATGTTGTATTTCTTCCAATGAAATTAAAGAAAACAGCTGATACTCTTGAAAGTCTTGGAATCAAGGCTATTGTTGTGAATCCAGAAGACCAGTCACTTTTAGAGGAATGCATAACTCTTGTTGGAAAGATTACTAACAATGCAGGACGTGCTGAAGCACTTAATAATTCAATCAAGACATTTTTAGCTGATAACAAGACTAATGTTTCTGGCGGAAATACACCATCTGTATACCTTGCAGGTAACAGCTCTGTTCTCTCAACTGCCGGAAGCAAGATGTATCAGAATACTCTGCTTACTAACGCAGGTGGTAAAAATGTTGCTTCTGAACTTACAGATACTTACTGGGCAAATGTTTCTTACGAGCAGATTCTTGCATGGAACCCTGATTACATCGTTATCGCTGCTGATGCAACTTACTCAGTTGATGACATCTTAAACGATGCTAATCTTACCGGCTGCAATGCTGTTAAGAACAAAAATGTAGTAAAGCTTCCTAACGATATCGAAGCATGGGATTCTCCAGTTCCTGGAAGCTTCCTTGGAAGTATATACATTGCTTCTGTTCTTCACCCAGAAAAGGTAACTAAAGATTTCTATGAAACTTGTGTAACTAAATTCTATGAAAGCTTTTATGGATTTACACCTGCAAAATAATTAAGGATGATTTATGTTCAAGAATATTAATAATTACCGGAACAAAATTATACTATTATCTGTCATGTGGGCACTGCTTCTTATAGCAGTGTTTACATGGTCAGTTCTTACCGGACAGTATCCACTCACATTAAAAGGACTGCTGTCAGGGGACACTATGTCAATTATGGTCTTTAAAAGACTAAGACTTCCACGCGCCATTATGGGTATTATTGGAGGCTTTGGCCTTTCAATATCTGGTTACGTATATCAGATGATATTTAAAAATCCACTGGCATCACCTGATGTTGTCGGTGTTTCTTCCGGTGCTAGTGCCGGCGCAGCTTTTGCTATAGTTGCGGTTTCGTCTTTAACCCCTGTTGTATCAATATCCGCATTTGCCGGAGGAATAATTGCCCTTATAATCACATTACTTGTGGCTTATCTTGTTCCCGGCAGAAACAGTTACACAATTGTACTTGCTGGTATTGCCATTCATTCTGTAGCACAGACAATTCTTATGTTTCTCAAACTTGCTGCAGATCCTGAAAAACAGCTTGCTTCTATTGAATACTGGATCATGGGAAGCCTTAACGGTGTTTCAAAGGACAGCCTTGCTATTCCTTTCTTTGTAACATGTGCAGGCTTTATAATCATGACTTTATTATACAGACAGGTTCTCATTCTCTCGATAAATGAGGATGAAGCTGCCTCTCTCGGTGTCAATGTCACAGTTCTCCGTTTTATCATATTAATGATTGCAACGTTAATCGTATCATCAATTATATGTGTAACCGGACTTATCAGTTTTATTGGACTTATTTCACCTCACATTGCCAGATTACTCACAAGACGCAATGACAGATTCACATACATATCAAGCGGACTGGCTGGTGCCATCATCATGACAATTGCTGATATATTTGCAAGAAGTGTATCCTCATCGGAACTTCCTGTAAGCATATTTACATCACTCCTTGGTGCACCGCTGCTTATAATCCTGCTTATCAAAGCTAACAAAAAGGAGGTTGCATAATGTCCGATTTATTCAATCCTGAATTATATGTTTCAGATGTATCAGTATATTATGGAAGCAAATGTGCTGTCCAGAATGTAAGCTTTGACATTCAGCCTGGACAGCTTACAGCAATTATCGGCAATAACGGCTGTGGTAAAACCTCGCTTATAAGAGCTGTCATGAATCTTGTTAAACATAGTGGAAAATGTATGCTTGGTGAACTCCAGCTTGAAAGTATGTCTTTCAGGAAAAGAGCCGGCATGATAAGCTACATTCCACAGAGAACCGGAATAAGCATAAGTATGACTGTAAGAGAAGTGTGTCTGCTCGGATTTAATCCACAGCTTCACATGCTTGAATCATACAATTTCAACATGAGACATCGTGCTGATAAAGCTATTGATTCTGTTGGCCTTGCCGGATTATATGATACAGACTTTCTCACATTAAGCGAAGGCCAGAAGCAGTTATGCATACTTGCACGCACACTTATAGAAGCTTCGGCGCTTCTGCTTCTTGATGAGCCAGACAGTGCGCTTGATTTTTCTAACCGCCATATGCTTATGAAACATATCCGGAATATCATTTCTGATAACAAATGTGCTCTCATGTGTATACACAGTCCGGAACTGGCACTTGAGTACTGCGACAGGATTCTTCTTATGAAAGATGGAAAAATTGTTTCAGATATTGATGTACATGTAGCCAGTCTTTCAGAAATCAATGAGAAAATGTCTCTTATATATGATAATATCAATGTTACTGAATGTACTGATACCAAGGGAAATGTACACAGAATAGTTCTTGCTTTGTAATAGGGGGATTTATGAATAATTGTTATTTGGACGCAGAAGCCGTAATTACATTTTTCAGGATGACCGGCAGAAAACACATTTTTATAACAGGAAGCCGCGGCAGTGGAAAATCTCATCTTGTTAATAATATGTTAAAACATATGTCCGATTCTTTCAATCTGTTACAGAGTCATAGAACGGATACACCACAGGTTGTCATTAAATCTAATCTGGTTGCTGACAATAAAGAATTCGTAATTGGTGTACCCCGGACATCTGGAATTAATCCTGCATCTAAAGGCAATAATATGACAATTATTGAAGATGGATTTATTAATTGCGCAATTCCTGCCATTGATACACATCTTGATACAACTCCTGAAAGGTTATTTGTTATTGATGAGCTTGGTTATCTTGAAAGCTCTTGCATCCCATTTCAGAAGGCTGTTGAAAAACTGCTTGATAATTCACATGTTTTAGCTGTAATCAGAAAACAATCCACAGAATTTCTAAACAGAATCTATAACAGGAAAGATGTTCTTGTTATTGATATTGACAGCACATTTGAAACGCTTTCTTGCATTATTATGGCTTCCGGTATGTCAAAACGTTTTGGCTCTAATAAGCTGATTACAGACTTTAATGGTCGCTCTCTTTTTGAAAATGCAGTATCTATAAGCCATTTTGCCGGCTTTGGTGAGACACTTGCAGTAACACGGCATGATGAAGTTGTCCATATATGTGAAGATAAAAATATACATTTTCTCCAACACGACATGCCATACAGAAATGAAATGGTCCGGCTTGGAGTTACCAGAATTCTATCAGATAACGCTTCTTCAGGTAATCTGCAGCCTCAGGGAATCCTTTTCCTGCCATCAGACCAGCCTCTTATCACAAGGACAAGCCTGCAGCTTCTGTGTCTTACATTTCTTTATTATGATGATAAGATATGCAGACTTTCCTACAAGGAAAATGCTGGTTCTCCATGTATATTTCCTGCAAAATATTACGATGAGCTTCTAAACCTTCCTGAGAAAAAAGGCGGCGGGTTCTTAACAAAAAAATATCCCGCACAGGTTGTATTAGTTCCTGTACGGGATGAATATGAACTATATGATATCGATACTCCAGACGATATTACTCGTCTTTTGAAGTTTCTTCATTAGCCGGTTTGCTCTTAGGAAGTATCACATTAAGTAATATTGCCACAAATGCTGCAGGTACAATACCTGACTCACCAAACATAAGCTGTACTGCCTGTGGTGTATGTTCAAGAATTGCAGGGCTTACACCCATTCCGTAACCTACACCAAGTGCAACTGAAACAATTGAAAGTCTTCTTGCATCAAGCGGCTCTTTAGTAATAAGCTGGATACCACTTACTATGATTGATGAGAACATCATAACTGCTGCACCACCAAGTACTGACTGTGGCATGATTGATATAAGTGCTCCAAGCTTAGGTATAAGTCCGCATAATATAAGGAATACCGCACCTGATGCAAGTGCAACTCTGTTAACAACCTTAGTCATTGCAACAAGTCCTACATTCTGGCTGAATGATGTATTAGGAAGCACACCGAACATTGCTGCAAGTGTTGAACCAAGACCATCACACATTACGCCTCCAGAAAGCTCCTTATCTGTTGCCTCTCTTCCCATTCCACCTTCCATAACGCCTGAAATATCACCAACAGTCTCTACTGCTGTTACAACAAACATTACAAGTACAGGAAGTATTGCTCTTAAATCAAACACAGGCTTAACTGGCATAAACTTTGGAATTGCAATCCATTTAGCCTCTGCTACCTTGTTCCAGTTAAGTACCCATGATTTAGTATACTCAACTCCATCAGCTGTAACTGCTGTATGTGGAAGAACCAGTCCCATAATAATTGCTACAATATAACCCACAATAATTCCAACAAGAATTGCAGATGAACTAAGATATCCCTTAGTCCAGTGCTTAACAAATAATATAACTACAAGCACAACAAATGCCAGGAAAAGATTTTCCAATGAACCAAAATCCTTAGCAGAGCTTCCACCACCAAATGAATTGATACCTACTGAGATAAGAGACAATCCTATGGAAAGAACTACTGTTCCTGTTACTACTGATGGGAAGAATTTTCTTAATGGTTTAATAAATGCTCCAAGTACAGTCTCAAAAAGACCTCCTATAATAGATGCACCCATAATTGCACCATAAGCTAATATTCCGCCACCCATAATCTTGGTAACACTGCTGAATACTCCGATAAATCCAGAGCTTGTACCCATAATAATAGGCACCTTGCCACCAACAGGTCCGATTGAAAACAACTGAATAAGTGTTACAATACCTGCAATAATCATTGCGTTCTGTAAAAGTGCAACCTGGATAGATGCATATTCACTTCCTGCCCCAATTCCACATGCACCTGTAATAATAAGCAGAGGTGTAAGATTACCTACAAACATTGCCATTACATGCTGAAGTCCAAGCGGTATTGCCTGTTTTAGCGGAAGCTTTCCATTAAAATCATATGCTTCCGGCATAAGCGCTTTTATTTTTTTCATAAGTCCTCCAAATATTTATAAGAATTTTATAAAGCACTAATACTATAATTCAAAATTCATGTGTTGGCAATATTTTAGTGTTATTTCTAATATTTTTTAATCTAAGATTTTCCCATCAGTTGAAATCGTCACAACCTGCCATGGAATGAATTTTCCACTGTTCTGTAATGCTGTCCTTGCAGCATATTCAAGTCCTCCGCAGCATGGAACTTCCATTCGAACAATAGTAACACTCTGAATATTATTGTTACTTATTATCTGTGTAAGCTTTTCGCTGTAATCAACATCATCAAGCTTCGGACAACCGATAATAGTAATCTTTCCCTTCATGAATTCCTGATGCATATTGGCATATGCATATGCTGTACAATCTGCTGCAATCAAAAGCTTTGCTCCGTCAAAGTATGGTGCATTAACCGGCACAAGCTTAATCTGGCATGGCCATTGTGCAAGCTGGGATTCTGGTGCAACCGGGGATGCCGTGTGTCCTGCTGCTGAATCTTCTGTCTCCGCATTTACCTGTGAATTTCTGTTAAACTGTCTCATCATGCTTCCAGGGCATCCTGAAAAATGTGGTTTATGTGCTACTGCCTGCTCCTTTGCAGCTTTATTGGCAAGAACCGCAGCTTCATCATATGCTGCCGCTTCTCTTTCTACAAATGAAATTGCCCCTGTAGGACACTGTGGAAGGCAGTCTCCAAGTCCGTCACAGTAATCATCTCTCATAAGCCTTGCCTTTCCGTCAACTAAGCCGATTGCCCCCTCATGACATGCTGTCACGCAAGCTCCGCAGCCATTACATTTATCCTCATCAATATGAATAACTCTTCTTATCATCACTTAACCCTCCTGTGTTCTCATTGATTTCGTGATTAAAGAATAATATAATGAGCATAATAAATATGTTGTTTTAACCACATTTTTGATAATTTATTAAAAATGTATTTTTAGTCAGAAAATTGGATTTTACCGGGGCAGTATAAGGAGAACTTATGGCAATTATCAAATCACCAATATTTAAAGATATCACCGAATCTGAAATATCAGAAATGACCGCAGCCGGATTTCTGCGTGCCAGAAAATTCCGCAAAAATTCGTTTATATATCATGTAACAGACAGCGTTCACGAAATTGGAATTGTTGCATCTGGTCAGGTAACTATTGAATATATAGATTTGTGGGGCAACAAAGCTATTATGAGCAATATTACTCTGGGACATGTATTTGCTGAAACATATGCTCTGACTGGCGAACCGCTCATGGTAGATGCGGTTGCATCTGAAACAAGTGTGATTCTTTTTCTTGATATGGATAAATTGATGAATTCACAATTTGAAAATACACACTGCAAAGATACAATCCTTAACAATCTGCTGCACATTTCCATTCAGAAGAATCTCACCCTGTCTAACCGGATATTCTGCACATCACCTAAGACAATCCGAGAAAGGCTTCTTATATATCTGTCCAATGAGTCAAGAAAAGCTGGCAGTCAGGAATTCATAATTCCATTCGACCGCCAGCAGCTTGCCGATTATCTTAACGTTGACCGTTCAGCACTTTCCAAGGAACTTGGAAAAATGCGTGATGAAGGGCTTATTGAATTCAGAAAAAATGCATTTCATCTGCACAGCATTTGCTAAGAATTCTGTTCTATAAACCGTTTCACCACTGGTCTTATCGGTGGTGAAATGTTATCCAGTTCAACCTCGGCAATATTAAAAAACTTCAGTTCTTCAATTTCTTCTTCCTGTCTCTTTAATTCTCCATGGTATTTTCTGCACACATATATAATCTCAATATTAGACACTTCATCACCATTAGGATACACATAATGCACCTCCGGACCGGAATTCACCATAAAAAATTCTATCTCATCTGCAATAAGACCTGTCTCCTCAAACAGCTCTCTTCTTGCACAATCCTCCACTTTCTCGTCAAGTTCAATAGAACCCCCGGCATATCCCCATTTGTGATTATCTGTACGCTTTCCTAAAAGAATCTGGTTCTTTTCATTCACTATTATTATGCTTGCGGCGCACTGCATCAGTGTCCTGTGTCCTACAAGCTTTCTTAAATCCATTATGTAACCTGGCATTGTTTAATCCTTTCAACAGTAAATTCCAATTTATCCTCTAACTGCCTCTCCATACGAAAAGACATATTCTCTTCTATTCTACAAGACTCTTACTTTTCCATTTTCCACTTTTCCATCTAAGCACCATTCCAACTGCTCTCGCACACTCGTCACCTGCCATGGCAATATATGCCCCTACCGCAAGCAGCCCCATATGTATTCCAAGAAAATATGTTCCACCAACTGCAAACAGATACATAAATATTGCGCCCATTATAACAGGGAAAATAGCATCTCCACTTGTTTTTAATGCCTGGCCATATACAAGATTTGTCACTCTTCCAAATTCAAGAAATATATCTACTACCAACAGTTTTACTACAAGCTCAATCATCTGTATATCATTCGTAAATATATGAACGATAAAACGTCCGGTAATTGCAAATGTCACAGAAAAGCACGTTGCTGTTACAAGACCATATATCACAGCTTTTCGCGTACCCCTGTCACATTCCTCATACTTCTTTGCTCCGATTCTCCAGCCCGTCATAATGGCATTTGCCTGTGCAAGCGCAGCTCCCACACAATATGAAAAATTGGCTATCTGCATAGCATACGAACGAGCTGTAACATTCATTCCATCCGTATCCATATGGTTCATAAAACATACTATAAATGTCATTGCCACATTATAAAGTGCTGTTTCGAATGCCGAAGGAAAACCGATTTTAACAATCTGTGCAAGTATCTTTCGTGGTTGTGCGCGCTCAGGACTTTGCTTTGCTTTTATAAGTACAGCTCCCATTGCTGCTACAATAATAAGATTCACAACCTTTGAAAAAACTGTTGCAGCAGCAACTCCCATTACTCCCCAGTTAAACACAAACAAGAATACCGAATTCAATATAATATTAATTACATTACCAACAACTGTCCCTATTAAGGAATGTTTTGTATAACCAAACACTCTTAAATAACTCGAAAAAATTGGAATAAGCGCATTTAAAAAACTTGCACCTCCAACAATTTTAAGGTATGTTTCAGCCGGCTCAAATAAAGCAGGGGCAATACTCACTATCTTAAGTATCCACCCAGAAAAAGCAGCAAGAATAAAAGACATCAGGATACCTGTCAGTGCATTAAATACAAGTCCAAGCTGCCTGGCCTGATATGCAATTCCAGGTTTTCCAGCTCCAATATTTTGTGACATAACTGCTACCATACCGGATGATATTACCCCGAACATGATAATAAAAACACCTATATATGTATTTGCTGTTCCAACAGCCCCCACAGCCTGATCACTTACTGATGATAACATCAGTGTATCAACCATACCTGAAAGCATATAAAATAAAGTTTCCAGGCATATTGGCACAGATAGCTGTGTCAATGTTTTTCTTTCACCTTCCATACATTCTCCTTAAAATACTAATGTAATATATATTATCAAATTCAGTTTCCGCATGAATCGTCCCACCAGTGTTTACGAACTCTGATAAGGGCAAATACAAGGGTGCAGGACATCCGGTGGATGTCCGCTTTGCACCGACCGAAGCGGCAGCGGAGACCAAAAAAATCTGATAACACATTATAACACAAAATGAAAATGACATGGTGATTAACCAGTAGGAAATGTTGCATGATTAATCTGCTGTTTTGGCTGCCTTGATACTTCTTAGGTTGACGGCTAGATACGCATTAGAGATGTCTCCATCCAAATGCTGTTCTAGCAAGTAACTTTTCCCTTGAACCCTTTGTTTATTATATGTGGGGCGCTTTTCGCCCCCAAATAGTGAAAGTGGGGGCACTTTCTGCCCCCGCTCAGGAAATATTGCTAAAATTGCCAATCTCGACAGTAATACCCATAATTCTGTTAGCAACGGTCGATACCTCCTTCCGTAAAAATGGGCATAAAAAAAACAGATTTCTCCAGACATGAAAAAAGCACCAACCATTTCTGATTGATGCTTTCAAATTATTTTGTTTTTATAAATCTGTTTAATTGCGTATCCACATCTCGTCCACCATACATAACACGGATAATCGTAACCACTTGTGTATCATCATCAGGGATATATAGAACAAGATAATTGTCTACCGGCGCTACGCGCAACCCTCGACTTTTCCATGGTTCCAATTCATATTGTCGATATCTCTTAGGCATATGATCAAGATCCATAATACATGCTTCAAGCCTATCAAGCTGATCACTTACATTTTCTGGTGTCTGCATATCCTTTCTCTCATACTGGTTTAAGTATATCAGATTCATTAAAATCTGTCCGAAAAACTGTCTTAATTTATGAGACCATTATAGCTAATAATAAGTCTCTATTTTTCAATAACTATTGCAAAATTATATGTTGTTTAAGAAAATATTTTAATTTTAAAGATAAAAAATTCTTCATCCTGCAATGC